>Ga0187858_10001598_pt1 | contig 24852 bp, 22 predicted proteins | sample June2016WEW_8_15_FD_133015 | JGI IMG/M metagenome (GOLD analysis project Ga0187858, IMG submission 133015) | Peatland microbial communities from SPRUCE experiment site at the Marcell Experimental Forest, Minnesota, USA - June2016WEW_8_150 | ecosystem: Environmental > Terrestrial > Soil >...
CCGGCCGGGCTCTCGGGCGACTCGATCCGGCTTGAAGCGCGGATCATCGCCGTTGCCGATGTATTCGAATCCATGTCGACACACCGGCCTTACCGCCCGGCGCTTGCGGTAGACGTCGCGCTCGACGAACTGTCGCGGGGTCGGGCGACCTTGTTCGACTCGGATGTCGTCGATGCGTGTCTGGCGATCGCACGGGCACACGCTGTCGATCAGTCCGCGCTATGGGCGGCTTTGGAGCGAGGGCGAGATGCGCCGACCCACACAGGCGATGCACCATTGACGAAGCTCGATGCCGCCAGGGATTAGACTCCAATGAGCCAAACGCATCACGCTCGCAACAACGTTGTTGATTTGGCTGCGCACGCTGAGCAGCTGCCGCTGCTGCCGACGGTGGTCATGCGCGTACTCGCATTGGACACGCACAGCGACAAATATTTCGAGGCGCTGTTGGCCGTCGCCGAGGAGGACCCGACCTTCGCGGTGCGATTGATACGCCTCGCGAATGCCCCAAGGAGCGCTCCCGCGAAGCCGATCATCACGATCAGACAAGCGGTTGTGCGGCTTGGCGCTCGGGAATGCGCCGGCCTGGTCACGGCGCTCGCGGTGTCTCGGGTATTTGTCCCGACCACGGCGGGACAACGGAATCTGTGGCGGCATGCGTTGCAAGTGGCCGTTGCGGCACGCACGATCACGAGCTTGATGACAACCCCCGGCGTGCTGCCGGCCCAAGCCTATCTCGCGGGCCTGTTGCACGACATTGGACGCTTCGTGATGTTCGAAGCGGCGACGGAGGATCTTGGCCGCGTCGATGAAGCGCCCTGGCATTCTCCACAGCAATTGATGGATGCCGAGCATACGCTGCTCGGATATGATCACGTACAGCTCGGGGTCCTTGTTTGCAGACGCTGGTCATTGCCGCAGGTAATTACCGAGGTTATCAAGCTGCATCACGACTATGCGGCGCCCGATGCCCAATCCAGCGCGCCGCTGGGAACCCTTATCGCGATCGTGCAGCTCGCAGACCTGCTGAGTATGTGCCTGATGAACGCACCGGAGTTGGGCGACCAGGATCCAGTCGATATCGCGGCGACTCTCGCCGCTAGCTGCACGCGTCCCGAGTGGCGACACCCGCCTGTTGCACCTAGCGTGCTCGCGCAGCGAGTGGGCGCGATCCGCGATGAGGCCGCGGAGGTTGCCGAGCGCCTCCTCGATGCCCGCCCAACCTCAACGAAGTGATTTCGTGGATGGGCGCTCGACGGCGAGAGTACCGGTAGCAGCGCGATAATATCAATTCGAACGACTCGATAACGTCCGTCAGTCTGAGCCAATGTTGGCTGCGAATATCGCAACCCTCGGACCCGCATCAACCATGAAGAGCCAAAGACGCGATTCGCGAGTTGGCCCACGTTAAGCCGTTTCGGCGGCCCACTTATGTGAATTGATTCATTCGATAGGGCGAATTAGTCGCAGGCCAATCACCCAAACTCACGCTCGATGACTCTAATCGTGCCTTCAATTGTTTTTAGTGACTTCTCCAGTACCCGGAACGCCGGTTCATTGGCGGGGCCGCCGATCAGCGCCTCCTACAAAAACACATCCCGCGCCGCGGTATCGACAATGGGTTGGAATGCGAACCAGAAAGCGGGGCAAAGCACGGTGATGAACTTGGTTGCGTTTGGCGAACGAGCCGCGCCGGCACCGGCACGGCATTGCTCATACAGCCGCCGCTTGCCCTCCCGCCAGAGTCTTGCGCCATCGCCCTTCGCGAAATGCGGAGAGCAATTTCTTGGCGCGCCCGGGATCCAAGTCGAGAAAACAGCTCGAGCCACTAAAAAAATCGTTGCTACCGGAGATCAGCGCAAGTTCCTTGCGGGAGACCTGTGAGAATCCCATCGTCCACTCTGCAAAGGATCTGCTCGGAATCGCTTCGGCGACGATTTTGGTCACCTGCTCGTGGCGCTTGTCCAGTTCGATCCTGGCGTAGAGCGCCTCCACTGCGTCTGGCACTCCTTCCAACACCTGAAAGAAGCTGCCCTCGGTGTAAAGCAGCATCCCGGTAAGCCCAGCCCCATCATTGTGCTTGCGCGCCGCTTGCAGCAATGCCGTCAGCTCAGCCGTTTCGAAATGACGCGTTGCCGCGCTGGCGTAAATACAATGCATTAAATCGGGCACGTGGGCTCCAAGAAATGGAAAATGCCAGAGCGATACCTTTACCGGATGTCACCCCTATCGGCTCGCTGAACAGGTAGTTAAAGTCGATCCGCGCACAGTTTTGGAGTACAGAGTTTGGCGAAGCGCTCGAGAGCGACATCAACTGCGCGTACCTAGTCCAGCGATGGACTCGACATATACTTAGTCGAGGATTTGGCGACACCGCCGGATTTTGCACGGCACAACAATTACACGTAGCCGTCGGAATTTATTGAACGTGGGGATTGGTTGCCTACCCCCGAAGTAATAGTGCATGCCTGTAAGCACGCTTTCGTCAGAGGCCGCATGGATCGGGAGGGCTCACTCGAGGTAACTGCCAGTCCGACATGCTTGAATTCGGTGATTTACGGAGAATATCCGCCATAAGCGCATTGACCGCCGGTGTCTGCCGGCTTGCCTCAGTTCGGCACCTCACCAACTCTGTGAGCCAGTTCTCGTTTTGGTGATAAGTTTATCTCTATGTACGAGACCGAACAGACGCCTAATTTGCTCCGTCAGTAGGCTCCAGCGATCAAGAGAAAAGTAAGCCGGCGGGGTGGATCAATGGACGATACCAATGACGCATTGTGGTTCGCGTTCGCGGCGCTGGCCAAGACCCACCCGCACGACGGTGGTGTACGAATAACGGCGCATCTTGCACGATGGCTACTGGAGGAACACCGGCGGCTGAAGATGCCCGCGCCGCCGATCATGCAAAAAATCGTACACAAGGTGACCGAAGCACTGCATGGCCCTGCCAGAGAGCCGTTTCGGCGAACCCCAGTCACTATTTTTTAGGCTGCCCCCCCCGACACCATCGCGCTACGAATCAGGAGCAACAGGATTACTCCCGAGACATGCTCTAGACAACGACTGATGCCCCCCGCTGTTCGCCAACCAGCAGGGCTGGTGGAGAATTTGACGTTTGCGGAATCGACAGCGCGAATGATCGATGCTTTGATGGAACCGATCGTTGCGATCGATGCCATTGGCCGGATCATGGCGGTCAATCGCGAAGCGTTGTCATTGTTCGGATATGAGTCGGTCGACCTGGTTGGTCAGCCAGTGGAGATATTGATCCCTCATCCAGCGCGCGAGGCGCATGTGCGCCGCCGAAAAGGATTCTTCCGGAACTCCGCCGTGAGGCGAATGGCCGCCGGTCGCGAGTTATTCGCACTGCGCAAGGACGGCACTACCTTCCCAGCCGAAGTTGGGCTCGGCTATACCGAAAACTCATCCGGGTCGTGTGTACTGGGAATTATTCGTGATCTTACCGACCAGCGCCGCCTCGAATGCGCACTGTTGGAATCGATGAGCACTGAGCAGCAGAAACTCGGACGCGACCTGCACGACGGTCTCGGTCAGGAGCTCACCGGCATTGCCATGCTCGTATCGGCGGCCGCAGCATCCTTGAAGAAGGCGGGGCATCCCGAGGCGGCTCAACTATTCGACATTGCAAGTATTGCCAACCGTGCAGTAGGCAACTGCCGGGCCATCGCGCATGGCCTGTCGCCGTTAATTTTCTCTCAAGGCGGCCTCCCCGGGTTGCTAAAAGAAATAACCACGCTGCAACGAGACTCATTCGGGATCGAGGCGCGCTGCGAAGTGACCGAGGCCGCGCCACTCAAACTTGGCCAAGATGTGTTGGATAACCTTTACCGTATTTCCCAGGAGGCGATCGCGAATGCCCGCCGACACGGTCAGGCCAAATCAATCAAAGTGGCGCTGAATATTCAACCGACCTCAGTGCGGTTGGACGTAATCGATGATGGTATTGGTCTACTTGAGGCGCCGCCATCCGAAACCGGCATGGGTCTAAAGATCATGCAACTTCGCGCCAATCTTATCGGTGCGCGTCTAACGGTTGCGCCGGGAGAGTGCAGCGGCACGCAGGTAACGGTCGAGTGCCCCCAACCGCAATAGAGCCAAAGACACGCTTCTCGAGTTGGCAGCGCTGCTATTCGTGAATGCAGATCCTTTGCGGATGTCCGCCGAGGACGACCGCTGCTCTCTCGATCGCCTCAGGATGAACACCTCCTTTCAGTCTGTTGGATGTTCATTCACAAACATCTTTCCGATAACCCGGCGATCCATTGGATTGCAAGGGGAAATACTGCTGTTCGAACCGCCCCTACGGTGACTGATATGTATTCGTATTCTGAATGGCAGTGAAGATCGCACTTGTAAATATGAGATCTGTCACACATCCGGAAATCCACACAGTGGTTTTCTCCAGTTAAAAGCGACTCAGCCGCTGGCATGGATTGCACTGGACACCATTCATCGAATCTCTCAATACCAATTGCGAGTTACCTGAAGGGATCTCCCGCAGCGCGCTCAGTGGCATTCGGTTAGCGCGGATCGATATCGAACACTCCCAGGGTAGGGTTATATGGATGGCAAGTCGAAAACGACCAATGTAAAACGATCACATTGGTGGAGCCGAATCGAGGGAGCTGGCACTGCCGCGTCGGCGACGAAAGTGGCTGCCCTCGAGGCGCTGGCCGCGAGCGTGATGCTGGCCGACAATGATCTAAACATCACGTACATGAATGCGGGTGTGACCGCGCTTCTGACTGAGGCCGAAGCGGAACTTCGGAAAGCCATACCGGGATTCAGTGTTGCTAGCCTGATCGGCCGCAATATCGACGCGTTTCACAAGAACCCTAGTCATCAGCGCGCAATGCTCGAGCGCTTGTCGACTGTGCATCGCGCCACCATCAAGATCGGCACGCGCGCATTTGATCTCATTGCCACACCGATGTTTGACGCCCGCGGAAAACGCGTCGGGACAATAGTGGAGTGGATGAGCGCGGAGGCACGTCTCCTCAATCTTGACTACTCAGCTCAGATCGCCGCAATTGGTCGATCACAAGCTGTCATCGAATTCGCACTGGACGGTACGATTCTTACGGCAAACGACAATTTATTGAAATCCATCGGCTACTCGCTCGCGGAAATCTCAGGACAGCCACATCGCCTGCTCGTCGAGCCAGCTTATGCTCAGAGTCCAGAATATCGGGACTTCTGGGAAAAGCTGCGTTCCGGGCAATATATTACGGGTCAGCACAAGCGAATAGGCAAAGGCGGCCGCGAGATCTGGCTGCAAGCGAGCTACAACCCGATCTTGGACGCAAACGGTAAGCCGCTTAAGATCGTCAAGTACGCGACCGACGTGACCGACCAAGTTCGCACCGTCGAGGATGTCGGACATCTCGTGCAAGCGGCAATCGATGGAGATCTGACCAAGCGTATCGACACTCAAGGTCGGAGCGGTAATCTTCTGGCGCTGTCCGAATCCGTCAACTTGTTGATCGAAGCGATGATGGCGATGGTCGCACAAATGAGGTCCGCGATCGGTGCCGTGCGCACGGGCGCGGATGAAATCGCGAAAGGCAACTCCAACCTAAGTGAGCGTACCGAACAACAGGCTGCGAGCCTGGAAGAGACCGCTTCGTCCATGGAGGAAATGACTTCCTCGGTGAAACAAAGTGCCGACAATGCCTCGAACGCCAGCCATCTCGCCTCCGCTGCGCGCACGAAGGCGGAAGCCGGTGCCAATGTCGTCTCTGAAGCTATCGCTGCGATGGGCAGCATCAACGACGCCAGCGGCAAAATTGCCGACATCATTGGCGTTATCGACGAAATCGCGTTTCAGACCAACCTTCTGGCCCTCAACGCAGCTGTCGAGGCTGCGCGCGCTGGCGAACAGGGCCGCGGCTTTGCGGTGGTCGCCTCCGAGGTCCGTAATCTCGCCTCGCGAAGTGCAGCCGCCGCCAAAGAAATCAAGACACTCATACAGGACAGCGTCGCCAAGGTCGCGCAAGGGTCGAAGCTCGTTGATCAGTCGGGAAAAACGCTCTCCGAGATCGTTGTCGCGGTCAAGAAGGCCACCGATATCGTCGCGGAAATCGCCGCCGCCAGCGGCGAACAGGCGGCGGGGATCGAACAAGTGAACAGATCCGTCATGTCGATGGACGAGGTGACGCAGCAGAATGCCGCGCTCGTCGAAGAATCCGCTGCGGCGGCCGAGTCGCTGCTCGAGGAGGCGGGACGACTCGATGAGATGATGTCGAAGTACCAGGTCCTCCTAAATGCAACCGCTGCCGCGCCAAGGCCACCCGAGTTGCAGCTGGAAAAATGCGTGGAAACCTCTCAGGATCCTCACGCGCGCCGCGCGACCAGCCGACCGGTGTCTGGGTCAAAGACCCATGACGGCCCAGCTACGCGAAGGAAGCCGGCGGCACCTTCGCCAAAGGTGGTCCGAATGGACACCGGAAGCGCGAAAGCGATTTGGTCGGACTTCTAATCCAATCTGTAACGCGTCAAGCAGTAGAGGAACCAGTCATGGACAGCGCAAATATCACGAGCGAGGCACCGGGGCAATACCTGACGTTTAGCTTGGCGGGAGAGCAGTTCGGCATCCCCATATTGACGGTGCAGGAAATCCGAGGTTGGGAGCAAGTTTCAAAAACACCCCGAGCGCCGGATTATGTGCTCGGGGTCATGAACCTTCGCGGCGCTGTCGTACCGATTCTGGACCTTCGTCGACGACTCGACATGGAGCCGTGTGAGCGCACGGCTACCTCGGTCGTCATCGTTGTCGGCGTCGAAACGAATGGTGCCGTCGTAACCGTCGGATGTTTGGTCGACGCGGTTTCTGACGTAGTCAGTTTAGGCGCCGACAGTGGTAAGCCCCCACCGGCCGCGTGCGGTACGGTCGACACCCACTATCTTTCCGGTCTCGCAATGAACGACAAGCAGCTCATCATGCTGATTGATGTGGTCCGGCTTGTCGAGAGTAGCGTCACCGTTCCAGTCACCGGCGTGGCGGCCTAATTGTCGCGGCCAGACCGCGAGATTCGAAGCGCCCGATAGCGTAAATCTAGACCAGACGATAGCAACCTCAAGAGAAACCCTACCATGAGTATTATCGACCAATTCCGCTCGATCTTGGGTACCGCAACCCGCGGCGGCGACATGACTGATATGCGCGGACAGATTGCCGCGATCAACAAGTCTCAAGCGGTCATTGAGTTCGATCTCAATGGCATTGTCCTGACCGCAAATGATAATTTCCTCAGCGCGCTCGGCTACACGCTCGATGAGATCAAGGGCAAGCATCACAGCCTTTTTGTAACACCGACGTACCGGGAGTCGCAAGAATACAATGCGTTTTGGGCGAAGCTGGGTCGCGGCGAATTCGACGCAGCCGTCTACAAGCGCATTGGTAAGGGCGGGAAAGAGGTTTGGATTCAGGCCTCGTATAATCCGATTCTCAACGCCGCCGACAAGCCGTACAAGGTGGTGAAGTTCGCGACTGATATTACCGAACAGAAGATGCGCATGGCCGACTATGAAGGCCAGATCGCGGCCATCAACAAGGCGCAGGCCGTCATTGAATTTGACTTGAATGGGACAATCCGCACGGCGAACGCTAATTTTCTCAACGCGCTCGGCTACACGCTCGATGAGATCAAGGGCAAACACCACAGCCTATTCGTGACGCCGACGTACCGTGAATCGGCCGAATACCGCGATTTCTGGGCCAAGCTGAGCCGGGGCGAGTACGACGCGGCGCAGTACCTGCGCATTGGCAAGGGCGGACGAGAAGTGTGGATACAAGCTTCCTACAATCCAATCTTCGATGCGAACGGAAAGCCATTCAAAGTCGTCAAATACGCAACCGATGTGACGAAGCAAGTGTTGCTGGCACAGCAGCGCCAAGCCGAACTCGAAGCGACGATGCTATTGATCAAGAATGTAAAATCCGCTGCCCAGCAGGTGCAAAGCGGTGCGGAGGAGATTTCTAAAGGAAATGCTTCGCTTTCGCAACGCACGGAAGAGCAAGCCGCGAGCCTGGAGGAGACCTCCTCGTCCATGGAAGAGATGACCTCCTCCGTCAAACAAACGGCCGATAATGCCGGGCAAGCAAAGCAACTCGCGACCGAGGCTCGGCAGCAGGCGGAAAAGGGCGGCATCATCGTCGGTTCTGCGGTAACGGCCATGCGCGAGATCAACACGTCGTCGAGGAAGATCGCCGACATCATCGGCGTCATCGACGAAATTGCCTTCCAAACCAACCTGCTTGCGCTGAATGCGGCGGTGGAGGCCGCACGTGCGGGCGAGCAAGGCCGTGGCTTCGCCGTTGTTGCGAGCGAAGTACGCAGTCTGGCGGGCCGCAGCGCAACGGCGGCGAAAGAGATCAAAACCCTGATCCAGGACAGTGTGTCCAAAGTCGGAGAGGGCTGCGACCTGGTGGATGGGTCCGGAAAGGCGCTCGAGGATATTGTTGCATCGGTTAAAAAAGTGACCGACATCGTGTCTGAAATTGCGGCGGCCAGTGCCGAGCAGGCCTCGGGTATCGAACAGGTCAGCAAGGCGGTGATGCAAATGGATGAGGTCACGCAGCAAAATGCTGCCCTCGTCGAACAAGCCGCGTCCGCCAGCCAAGCGATCGTCGACCAAGTGCAGTCTCTAAACGATCTGGTCGCCGGGTATCACGCCGGCGAGGAGTCTGGCGACGCGTCGACAGCGCCAACGCCCCAAAGCTCAAACGCGTCATCATCAGTGGAACGTCGAGATTCAAAACGACCATGGTCGAAGCCCACCTCCGGTAAGCCCGCAGCAGCGTCACCTGCCCGCGCTTCCGTAAGCAAACCTGCCGTGACTCGCAAGGTGGCAAACAGCGGCGCGCCTATCGATTCTGAGTGGAGCAAATTCTAGTCACTGCCCGGAATTCTGGTCATGAATCTTGTGAGTGCGCCTATTTATGATGCCATCAACTGCTAGCTATACGGTGCCTGTGGTCAAAGGAGTGGTCGGAGCACTCAGCGCGAAGTACCTGACATGCGTCTTTGCCAACGAGCAATACGGCGTCGACACTCTCCGCGTCCAGGCAATGCGAGGTGGGTCCGCCGTTATTGAAATGCCGGAATCGCTGCCCGCGTTGATGTGCGTGATGCACCTTCGGGGAGCGATCGTCCCCGTCGGCGATCTACACGTTGATTTGCGTATTGTGGGCCGCCAACCGAGAACCAGCGCAGTAGGTATGCGCAGCTCGGACTCGATCACGTGAGGTAGAACACGGTGACGCTCCGCCCGATGGCGTTTGCACGGCAGCCGATTCTCGAGGCCGACGGAAAAGTCTTCGGCTATGAATTGCTCAATCGCGGCACCCGACTTGACGCGCTGGATGCCGGGACGACGATGAGCGCGCGAGTGCTGTGTGAAGCGCTTGGAGCGGTGGGATTTCAAAGCCTCGCCGGGACTGCCCGCGTGTTTGTGAATTTCGATCAAGAACTGCTGGAGACTAACGTTGCCGGCGTACTCCCGCCAGGCCAAGGCGTCGTTGAAATCTTGGAAAACGTCGATCCGACGCCGCACGTATTCGCAACCCTCGCCGAGCTGCGTCGCCGCGGCGTCGGGATTGCGATGGATGACTTCCTCTTTCAGCCGAACGCAGTACCCTTTCTGCCGCATGTGGATTTCGTGAAAATTGACGTGCTAGCCGCCGTCGATCAGCTTGATTCGGTGGTGCAACAACTGCGCCATTTCCATGTCCCGCTGATCGCCGAAAAAGTGGAGACGCACGAACAGGTCGAACTCTGCCGTAAGCTCGGGTTCACGTACTTTCAAGGGTATTTCTTTACTCGACCGCAGGAGATGACGGCACGCAAAATCAGCGCCTCGGAAGTCAGCGTCGTCGGGCTGATTGCCGAGCTTCAAAAGCCGCAGACCGAAGCCGCCGAAATTGCCGAAAAGATCGGTGCGGTGCGGATCTTGCGCTCGTGCACCAGATGCTCAAACTGGCAAATAGCGCCGCGTATCGTCGAAATCGGGCCATCAGCTCGATCGAGGACGCCGTTGTTCTGCTGGGACAGGAGGTGATCCAGCAATGGGCGTCCTTGTTGCTGCTCGCGCGCCTGGGCAAACGCAAACCGCTTGAACTCCTTGCCGTCGCGTTGATCCGCGGCCGGATGTGTCAGGCACTGGCATTCACAGACCGCCGGCTCGGATCGGGTGAGTTGTTCACCCTCGGGTTACTTTCGGTCTTGGACGCGTTACTTGATCGTCCAATGGATACCCTTGTTGCCGAGCTGCCGCTAACGCAATCGCTGCGCGACGCACTGTGTGGCAAAGTGTCTTGCCCAATGAGGGATATCCTGCGCAGAGTAATCGCCCACGAATCCGGCGATTGGTTGGGACTCATTCCGCTCACTGCAGCGGAGCAGACGACGCTGACAGACGCATTCATCAATGCCGCTCAGTTTGCTCGCGCGGTGCTGGGAGAGTCGTCTCAGTGAGTTCCCAGATCCTGGCGCTCGTCTAAACTGATGCTCACAACGGTGGGGGGTCGCGTACTTTTTGTGCTGAATGTAGCGCTTTCTCCGTGGTGCCGCCGCAAAGTTGCTCGCAACCCATTGATTGAAGGTGTTAACTTCGCAGTCACATGAGTCCGGAAATTGTCGCGACCATCCGTCGCGCAAGTCTATGAAATCACAGAGCCGAATTGTTACAAGTGCTACTTCTGACAGAAAATCCGCGCACCCCTCAGAGTGACACTTTTGCTTCCGCTGAGTGACGGATTCGCTTCGTTTCATGTGAATTGCTTCCCGGCGTGTTAGCAACGATACTAGCGCCTCAGTCTCATCGACCCCATCCTGGCCGCCGCGGGCGGCGGCTTACGGGTCCGGCGTCTGACGCGTAATGCTGTCGATAGTGCCGCCAAAGTACGTTGTCGCGCAGACGGCGTCTTGGCGAGCGTCCACCGTTAACGGTGGACGGGTCGTGCCGGGATTTCGCGGGGTTCGCGTATTTGACGCATATCTCAGGGAATGAAGGGTGCGATTCGTCTTCGAAGGGACTGCCTCAATCGCCGCGAGTTTATGCGGTGCAAGGTGCGTAACGGGACGGGCCTCCAAACCGCTCGTGCCACCGCCGAAACCGATCGACTAACGTGCCATTCAGCAGTTCCACTCGCACCTGCAGAAGATAGTGCGCTCCGGCCGTACTCCAGCACATCTGCTGTTTCTTGCTCATTCGATGATTGACTAGACGGTTCATTACGGATTCGACGTGCGCCGTTGAGATGCGGTGTCCAGCCGCCCGAGCGCGGGCGAAATTAGGCATGTTTCGGCGGTTGCCGCCTACGTAGCCTTCAAACTCATCAATTGTCCGTAAGACTCTATCGAGGGCATCGACTGCACTATCGGGGTGGGCTGCAGACCAAAGCGTGAGATCGTCCCTCAGCGCAGCTAAGTGGTCAAGCGCCGAGTAGACTCGGCCGTGCCAAAGTGCGTAGCGAGCTCGCTCCACACGGCGCTGTATCGGTTCGAATGCTCTGGGGTCCTTCCAATATTCTTCGTATGTCACCGGTAAACGGACGCATTTGTGCAAATGCTCAAGCTTCATGCCGAGGTGAAACCAGTCGAGCTGCGGGACGATGCGTGTCCGGATTGCGCCTTGCACGAAGTTCCGCAGCCCGTCATCTCCATCGGTGACCACCTGGACAACACTGCAGCCTTCGGCTCCCTGATGGTTGATTATCCCTTGAAACTGGTCAGCACTCCAATCGGGAGCACTGGCGACGAAGGCGAACCGTTCGCCGAGCGTACCATCGCGTTCAATTCGGCCCGCGGTAACCCTGAGCTTTCGTGATGCCGTGCCAGTACGGTTGCGGATGTAAGTATCATCGATGCCGATCGAGAGTCGCTCCGTGGCAACGCCGCAGTCCGCACCGGCTTGGGCCTCTGCGACCTGATCGCCGTCGATCCTGTGGCCCGCCTTGATCGTATGTCGCCAGATCGCCATACGACCCGCACGCGTGGCAGGGAAGCCGAACAACTGGATTACACGCGATGCTTCCCGATAGGGCATTCGAGCGCCTAGTGTCGCGATGAGTAGACGGATTTCGGGTGTGGTCCGGCGAGAGATAATATGACCGAGAGGAAAGAATGACGCGTCGCATCCCCTCTCGGTCTGGCACCGACACATGCGAATTCGACGCCCGCGAAGCCGGAATGCTCCAAATACCGTGAGCAGACACTTCGTACGGACGTCCTTGAAGGGCTGCCGCTTTCCACAATGAACACAGTGACTAAAGCACAATGTGTAGAAATGCACCTGGTTGCCGATCACCTGACGCTGAATGTCGCGAAGCACGTCTCGCCCTTCCGCCAATGTCAGGCCGATCTCCTCGGGCTTCAGATTGCCAATTGGCCGCGTGAGACGACCAATCTCATATGTGCGTGTTGGGCCGCCGTCCGGAGTGCATTCCAGTTTGATCGTCCACTGCATGAGGCGGCCTCCCCGCTAAGCTTGGCCGGAGTCTACGCCCGGCACCCCCCCCACTTCAGTGACACTCCCCCGGTTAAATGAAACTGACACCGGTGTTCTGTCGTGCCACCACCAAGGTCGCGACCGGATCGACGCCATACGCATCGTCTGACTAGAAGGCGATCAGATAGTTGCTCATTTCGCGCCAGCCAACGCCACCGATACCGATACCGATGCGTGCGATCAGGCCCGGGCGTGCAGTTCGGCTTCTACCGAAGGGATGCATTGACTCATCGCAAGCGCTACTTCTTGAGTTTTCTGCGGATCAATTCTAATTCCCGTAAGCGCTTGGCCGTGGTTTTCGGAAAAGCCATTTTGAGGTCATTTAACGCGTCCATCACAATCTGCGAAACGATCAAACGGGCGTTTTCTTTGTCATCGGCAGGGACGGCATACCAGGGTGAATGACGAGTGCTGGTTGCTGCCAGACAATCGGCAAAGGCTCGCATATAGCGCTTCCAAAATGTTCTCTCGTGAATGTCCGCGAGACTGAATTTCCAGTTCTTTTCTGGCTCATCGATGCGTGCGATAAATCTCGTTTTCTGCTCCTTTTTCGATAAATGAAGAAAAATCTTGATGATTTTGGTGCCATTTCGATGCAGATGCGCCTCCAATTCGACGATCGAACGATATCGATTGCTCCAGAAATGCTTCTCGTCACGCACGGGTTTTGGAAGGTTTTGAGTGTCGAGGATCTCCGGGTGAACACGCGCGATGAGCACTTCTTCGTAATACGAACGATTGAAGATGCCAATTCGACCGCGTTCTGGTAGCCGGCATGTGGTGCGCCAGAGAAAGTCATGCTTGAGTTCCTCTGCGCTCGGCTGTTTAAAACTGTAGACCTCGCAACCTTGGGGGTTCACTCCGGACATCACGTGCCGAATGGCGCCGTCCTTGCCCGCGGAATCTATGCCCTGAAAGATCAGCAGTACGGCGTAGCGACCCGACGCGTAGTGAAGCTCCTGTAGCGAACTCAAGCCCTCAACATGGGTTGCGAGGAGCGTCTTATATTCCTCCTTGGATTTGAAAAATGGCTCTACTTCCGTTGGCCACTGGCGGAGATCGACTTTTTTTCCCGCCGGCACCCGGAAGTCCTTTGAAATGATTTTCAATTTCACACCTTTGAGTATTCTTTGTGTTACTGGATGAGCGGTCTTACATCGGAGCGTCAGCGTGACTGCCCACGCCGCGTTGTCGTCACTGCATGGCCTTCTCTTTTGAAGTCCTTTGCGCTTCCTCGAAATCACGTACCGCAAGAAAGTCCTGGTGCCCGAGCTCCGGATACAATGCATGGACTTGCTCGATCAGCTTCGGCGTCGAATCGGACGGTGGGCGGGATTCAATGTCGGGCGCCGGCGCCGCCTCAGCGGTACGTTTCGCGCTGGCCGGATTGTTCTGCTCAGCAGAGGATTGCGGCGTCGAAATCGGTTTCCTCTGTTGCCCGCCGGTGGCGGAGGTCGCCACGCTTTCGGCGATCCCGAGGTGCGCGAAGACCGGCACCTTTATAAGATCCAGGGCCAAGGCAAAGAGGGCCGCCGCGGCTAGCGTACCGGCGACGAGTAGGGCCGGCACGGGGGCCATCGCGATTCCGGTTATTGCGAGTGCCGCGGCGATTCCAATATCAACCACAGAGGATATGGCCAGTAAGAAGCTCGGGCGAGAACTCCACAGATGGCGGCGTTCACGAATCGCATAGATGGTCCCTTGGCTGCCAAAGACCAGCACAATAAACGCGAGGGTTTGCATTGCACCAGCATTGAGATGCAAGCCGAATCGCCCCGCGGCCAAGACCCCCGTGCAGAAGCTCAGTAGGCAGATCCCCAACACGGCACCTGCCACGGTTAGCCTACCGATACTCCAGCTGTTCGGTTTCTGAGAGGGGCGCACATTGTCTGTCGTCAAAGACATTGAAAGGAAATCGCCGGTGATCATCACGATGACCATCAGCATGGGGGTTAAGATTGCATGCCCCGTTATGATGAGACCCGCGACCAGGAACAACACCGTCACAATTTTCTTGATGATGGCGTTTAGCGTGTAGGTCAGGATGCGCTGAAAGGTGATTCGCCCTTCCTTGACCGCCGCGACGATTCCGACCAAGCCCGCTTCCGTCAGCACGACGCCGGCCGCCGATTTAGCAACATCGGTCGCCGTCGACACCGCGATGCCGATCTGCGCTTGCCGCAACGCCGGTGCGTCGTTGGCGCCGTCGCCACACATGCCGACGGTGTGTCCTGCCTTCTGAAATGCCTTGACAAGCTTGTATTTATCCTCCGGCAATACTCCCGCGAAAACCCCAAATTGACTGGGACGAACACTGTCTGGGATCGGCCCGGGAGGACAGACGCCCCCTGCTATTCCCACTAGGCTTGCAACGATGCTCGCAGTCATTGGGGCATCTCCCGTGACCATCACGACACGGACCCCCAACGCGTGCAATTCTGAAATGAGCTGCGCGGAGTCCGCACGAGGCGGATCGCTGAGCGCGATGAGCCCCACCAACTTAAGTGCCGTTGGCGGGCCGGCCGCTACTGCAAGCACACGAAAGCCCTTCCCCTCGAGATGTTTGGCCGTTGCCGCACTTGTAGTCGAAGGCTGGGTCAGGCCGACGATAACCGCAAAGGCGCCCTTGACTATTTGTTGGGTGGCCCCGCTCGGATCCGTTGCTCTCGCTTCCGACATCTTTTTCGCCGGATCAAAGGGAATATATTTGACCAGTTTGGGTGCGTCGGCCACCGGTTTTGCAGCAGTGGCCACCCGAATCGCGCCATCGACCGGATCCTGGCCGCCCTCGGAGCTCGCCAGTGCGGCGAGGGCGAGAACGTGTGGCTCATCGAAACCCTCCATGGCATGCACGCTCGTAACTGTCAACGCGTTCTGGGTCAGCGTCCCGGTCTTGTCAGCGCACAACACATCCGTGGTTCCGGCTTCGTCCACCGCCGACAGGCGTGTCGGCAGGACGCCTCGCTTCGCTAACGATCGCGCACCGAGTGAGGCCGCCAGGGTGAATGTGGCGGGTAGCGCAACGGGGATCGAGGCGAGGATTGCCGTCAACACGAGTGGGACGATCTCGGCGAACGGCATCTTGAGAAAGTACGCGTACGCGATGAGCATCAGGATGACGACGCCGTTGAAGACAGCGAGATTGCGCACCACGCGCAGCACCGCCTTCTGCTGAGAGCTCACAACGTGCGCCGTGCGCACGAGTTCCGCAGTGCGACCGAACTTGGTACGCGGCCCGGTGGCCGTCACTTCAGCCGTCGCCTCACCCCGGCGTACTAATGCGCCCGCAAATGTTGCAATGCCGATGCCTGCTTCGATCGGCACCGATTCGCCGGTAAGCATGGATTGGTCAAGTTGGACCTCGCCGCTCGTGATCCTGACATCTGCGGCGACCACGCCACCGAGGGTGAGCTTTACCACATCCCCCGGAACGAGATCCACGGCCGGAACCGTTTTCCACCGGCCGTCTCGCTCAACCGAAGCATGCATGGCGAGCCGTGACTTCAGGGCGTTTAGGGTAGCCTGAGCCCGGCTCTCCTGAAGGAAGCCAAGCGCCGCGTTGAAAACCAGGAGCACTGCGATGATGGCTGCCTCGACATATTTGCCGAGTATCACTTCAAGAACGATGGCTGCTTCGAGCATCCAGGGCACGGGCGCCCAGAGTTTGCCGATGGCCCTACCCAAGGGATGTTCGGCCGCGTCCGGCATCGCGTTGGGGCCGACTTTCGCGAGTTGCTGACGCGCGTCTTCGCTTGTTAGACCGCCCTGCGATGGGGTTACCGCTGTCGGCGGCGTAGCGGGCGTTGGGTCGGTCGAAGGTGAGGACATCGTCGCAGCCTTAAGTAATTTCCTTGTTCCGGCCTACCGTCGAGGAAAACAAGAGCGTGGGTTACCGAACTGTGGTCTACCGACCGCCTAGCCACCGGAATGCGCGAATCGATGCGTTTACCGAGATTCGTGTCTAGTTAACGTACCGCAGACGCGGCGCCGCCACACTAGATCGAGCCCATTCAATGTGGCACCGACTGCCTCCGAGGTCCGTCTGCTAGCGCACCCCCACCTGCTAGCCAGCCAGCGACTCATTGACGGTCATGCTCCGCACGGTCGCATCGATACCCACGGTGCACAGTGACTTGACCAACAATTTACCGGTATTTCCGAGATAGGCGTTCATTTGCACCGCGATGACCTTGGATGTCTCTCTCGAGCCACGGCATCCAATCTTGAAAAGACTTGCGAGTAGTCGGGAACAACGGCAAGGGGTGACTTCCAAATTCGGATCAGAATTAGTGGCATCACACCATCGAATAAATCAGGCGCCTGCAACACCGCTAGCCGACGAGCTCCTCCAGAAAAATGGCATGCTCGCTATCATGGCAATATCAAATAATGGACTGTGCTTGGCGTAAGGACAATCCCTTTATTGCAGTCACCCCCGCCTTGATCAAACATTCTGCCTTCTTACACCCGCCAGGCCTTGACGCATCCAATTGCAACTCGTTTCTTTGCCTATTCCATTGTTATTGCCACCCATGGCACGCGCGGCGACGTTGGATGGTGAATCGTCTTCCGCCAGCTTGCGACAGAATAAATCATGGCGACGGCTTCTGAAGACGGCGGCGATGCTGCTGTGTGACTGCATGATAATCATTTTACGTTCGCCGACCGCTTCGGTCTGTGCGGTATCCGACATCAGCGGCAGTCAAGGTCGTTCTCGTGATCGCACTCACTGTTACGGTTGCAGGAATCTTAAGGGCTCCGTCGATGAATCTTGTTGCGGTCTATTGAGGGCTCTTGCCCTGCCTGTTACCCGCCGTCGTTGATGGAAGTGACTCGCCAAGTTTCGACGGAACGGACGCCGTAGAGGCTCCGTCTTCCCGCGCTTTTTCGAATGCACTTGCCGCCATCCATTGGCTTAAGATCATCAGGGCCATATAGATCGCGAAAAGCGTCAATCTGACGCCCGCGGGGGCTTGACCCAGCGGCGGCGCGCCCGGGGACGCATCGTGGGTTCTTCCGGCGGGGGCGGCGCGACCCGGCAATAGTGCGATCACTCGATCGGCAATCGCCGTCAGCTCGGCGGTCGTAGAGGGCAGTCCGGATGACGCCTTGATCATCGAAATCAATTTTTGCATCGCACTGTCCCGCGGCAGTCGACTCAAATCGGCAGCTTCCTCCCAGGGATCTACGTTCCGGCGAGCGAACACGGAAAGGACGGTGAGGTAGGCCCCATTTTTATCCTCACCCACCGGCGCATACAGAAAATCGTTATATGCCGATGCAAGCGTGGAGGACAGCGGCGCGGAACCAATCTTGCGTGACCCCAATATCATCGTCCCAATCCCTTAATTGACTCCAAGTCGGAGTACGTGCGCTAACCGTAGCTAACTCGCATAGATTCGTCGGTGCGTTGCCGCGCAAACAGACAGTTCGGTCACGACGGGGTCTCATATGGTTGTGTGAGATCGACGATCTGCCTCAATGCGGTTGCCCTTTGTGCGGCATACCACGCGTACGCGAGCGTACAGACTCCATGAACCTTCCCATGCTCCACTGCGAACGGGTGAACCCAGTAGGAGAGAACCGTGGATGTGCTAATTCTTCTGATTGTGCTGTTGCTGCTATTTGGTGGTGGCGGAGGTTTGTATTGGGGCATCGGCATGGGTTGGGGAATCGGCCCGATCGGATTGATCACTGCCGCACTGGTGATTGCCGCCATGGTCTATATCTATCGCAGTAGCAGGACTGCCCGTTCCTAGGATCAACGCGGATCCTCGGTCTCTCGGTTGGCTCTCAATGGCAGCATGGCCTGCGATGGCGAGGCCACGCCACATTTATTCAAGCGGCATCGAGTGTTCGCTCGGTTTGCCAATATGATTGGCGGCCGTAATGCTTGTAAATCGCCAATTCCGCATCTCGAGCAATGGTCATGCCTTCGGTGTAGACGGGGGCGGTACGGATCGCTTCGCGGTCGAGCGCCACCGTCACCTGTGAGTTCACCCAAATGACTTGATTGATCCATTCCGGCGAGACCAGCACCAAATGCCCGGCCCACCAATTGCTGGTATTCACTATCAAATAGCGAATCGACCAAGTCAGGTCGTCCAACAAGAATCCCTGGACGTGTCCGATCTCACCGTCGCTCGCAATGAAGTTATAACCCTTCACCGCGTTGCAGCTGCGCAGATGCGGATCGCCATCATCGACCGCGGGTGCCCTGAGATAGCCCTGGTAGCCGTCGACGTACTGCGCGCTCATGCCGGTCAAGGCCGTGCCGGGATAGTAACGGTCGCCCCATAGTCCGGGCCCGCCCCAATAGTACGGATATCCATAATAGCCGAGATAGCTTTTCTCGTATTGACGCGAAACAGGCTCGTCGCTATCCATGTCCGGACTGTTCTTGATCTGCTCCTTGGTGATCTTGGCGGGCAACACCGTCGCATCCGACCCGTGTTGGCCGATCGAATACGGCGAGATCAGCACCTTGCGGCCACCCAACCAGCCGCCCGTGTCGACCACGAGATAGCGGATGACCCATGCTTGATCATCGAAGTAGAAATCTTTGACCTTGCCGAATGTCCCGTCGGTCGCGCCGATCGCGCATCCTTCCAAACTCTTTACGCTGCGTAACATGATTGCTCTCCGAGTTGATGGGTGATCCGTTCTGTATCCGCACCCTACGGGCGACTCTCTCAGAGCGTCTGTTCGATGGAACACACGCGCCGTGAACTCGCATCGGCGATTTCGGACTCTAGATCGAGGCATTCAAATGACGACACGTAAACTCGCACTCCGGAGTGCTTCCTCCGCAGTTGTACGAATCGCTTCGGGAATTGCCTGTAGTCGCTCCAGGGGAATGGGAGCACCGCTGACATCCGAGAATCCATACGTACCCTCGTCAATCTTGGCGAGCGCACGACCGATGGCAAGTTTCCGTTCGGCGAGAGTGCCGGCGAGCACGCGGTTATTTTCGGATATCATCAGGTCCTGCGCCAGGTCCTCGGACTCGTTGGCCTGGCTCGCGGCCGCGCGATGAATCGATCGATCTTCGTCGTCCTTGCGGTCGATCGCGGATGACAGCTTCGTCAATTCTGCGACGAGCTTTTGTCGCTGGCTTTCAATAAACGCTTTATCGAGGCTGTTGGGGCTGCTGATCATGGCGGGGTTACTCGTGAGTGATTGTTGGATGAGCCGGCCAGGATTTCAGGTCTCGGCATCGAAAGGTCGGGTGAGACGAAGTGCAGCAATGCCACGGTGGCGCACTGTCTCACCCGACACGGGTCATTTTCCCTTGGCCACTTAGACGGGTTTCGACGCGCCGTCGTGCTTGGTCGCCTGCATCTTGCTGACGTGAGCAGCAGACTCGGTCGCGTGCGCAAGATGCCCGTGGGCGATTTCGGCGTGTGTCGCCGCTTGTTCCGGTTTGCCGGCATCGAGTGCCTTGGCAGCCGCTCGATGATGATGAGCCGCGGCATCGTGGTGATTCGCGGCCGAGGTGTGGTTCTCAGCTGCTGTAGCTTTTGTTTGCATGGTGATCCTTGAGTTGATGACAGGTTTGCAGACGGAGGATTTTCGCGAACGAGCGCGGTAGACCGCCCTTACCTCGATTCGATGTGATCGCCCGATGAATCGAGGCTGAAGCCTAGTCGCGACTTACCGGCGCTTCTGTTCGCTGCGCCACCGACCGAGCTACTTCAGGACAGTGAGAGCAACGTGTGCGCCGTCGAGCACCGGGTTGGCGGTACCCACGCCTATCACCATTGACGTTGTGCGGGAATCGGCAGGGCAGTCAGGAAATTCTGGGGGCGCAATGCATTTTGTTCGGCGCGGCTCCCCGAACACTTGAGGGGATGCGCCGCGGCTATCAGCGGGTGTGCCTGGCATCGATCCCGAACATCCGCCGAAGGAGTCGCCGCATGCTCTGAGTTAGCGTTCGGGGGTGGGCGAGCGCACGGACCGCGGGCCGGCGTCATGTTGTGCTCGTCACCCACCACCCTCAATAAGGAGATTCCATGATGAAATCCAACTCGCTGCGCAGCTATTTCCTGGCCGGCACCGGCACCGCGGCTTTCGCGCTCATTGGCGTGATCTGTGTGCTCGCCGGTCGCCCCGCTCTCGCTACGGAGCAGTTCGCCAAAGATACGGGAAAGTCATGCGGCGCCTGTCATACGGCAGCGGCCGGCGGCGGTCCGCTCACGACGTTGGGTGAGAAATTCCACGCAAACGGCGACAAGCTGCCGTAAGGCTTTACCCGCAGCGACTGACGGACTTACCTGTGTCACTGCTTCGCGCGGCGGAATCGCGCGATTCAACTACGCAAGGCACGGCGAGCCCGACGGCGTTGTTCTGGACATGGCTGGTTGTTTACACACGAAGCCACAAGTGCTTGTCGGACCAAAGTTGAAGGTGGGTGACAAGGAGAGCGCCGACGGCGAAGCGCAGTCGCTGGAAGTTGTCGAAGACAGGGTCGTAAAGGCCGTGCGGGTGAACGGCAAGCGCGCTAAAGCTTGATCGCGGAGCAATCGAATAGTTCGAATTGTTGGTCGACTGTCGGATCGAGGTCAACTCCTCCCGACAGTATGCCGGTCCACTAAACGCGACGCTGTGTACGGTCTCGCCCCGACAATTCACTCGAGTGATGCTTGAATAACCGGTGAACGTCACTCAAAGGAGATATTCCATGTACATCGGCGGCGGCATTCTCGGAACCATTCTTGTTATTTGTCTCATCGTTTGGCTAATTCGCAGGGTCTAGAAAATCTCGTAGTGCAAGACGTCGGCTTCGAACTCGCCTATTGAATCGTGCGCGATCGCACATAACAGCCAAGCTATGAACGGGCTTCCAAGGTTGACCAGCGACCGGAGTGCAAGATCGACCACCTCAGTGAACCCTAACGAATCGAGTTTCCTGATATTTTGCGAAGACCGGCTGGTCCATCTTCGGCGCCGTTTGGCCTAAAAGTCTGGTCAATTGCCGACGCGTGTTCACACTCTATGTGTCTGACGAGCAGCCGGGAGAGGAAGCGCCTCATGAGCGCCTCAGAGGCGGCCGCGGCAGGGGATGGCGCACTTTTTACCCGCGGGGACGCAGTGGAGGCTGCTTGGGCGGTCGTCGATCCAGTGCTCCTCAACCACCGGCCTGCCCGCCCTTATCGGCGCTACAGCTGGGGTCCCAAACTGGCTGATGCGCTGATCGCGACCGATAGCCGTTGGCGCAACCCGACGTCGGATAAAGTCGCACGGTCGCGAACGACGCAAATACTGCGTAAGCGTAAAGGCGCAAGGGCGTCGCGATCGTCCGAATAGATTTGCGAAGTACGTAACCTTTAGAATCAAAAATGATGTTTTGTCTCTATCGCTCCGCCAGCTGCACGCCGCACCCTGCGCACCTGCGACGTGATTTGGCGGCGAGCATCACGCATCGCACTCCGGACGCTCGATGTGTGACACCGAACGGACGCCGGCGCTCGCCCGAGCGCAGCCTGTATCCGGGTTCCGCCGATCCGCGTAGCCCGTCGGGGATCTAGTGGCTCGACATCCTTCCAAAACGAGGCAGCTATGTTACGCAGCATGAAAGATATGGAAGATTACTCGATCGGTGCAACGGACGGCATCATCGGCCGGGTAAAGGATTTCTATTTTGATGACGATGCGTGGGTCATTCGCTACTTGGTCGTGGATGCGGGTATAGGGCAGCGCAAGGTCCTGATCTCACCCATTTCGATTGGGCAGCCCAATTGGTCCGAAAAGATCCTTCCCGTCTCACTCACGCGAACGCAGGTTGCAGATAGCCCCGACATTGACACCGATAAGCCGGTGTCCCGTCAACAAGAGATGGGGTATCTCGGCTACTACGGGTATGGGAGCTATTGGGGCGGCGGCGGACTTTGGGGCGCCGGCATATACCCCGATGTGCTGCAGGCGGGATTGCAGAACAGAGGCACATTCACGGACGAGTCAGCTGGTCACGCGGGGGCAGTCGTCGGGCAGCACCAACACGACGATCCACATTTGCGCAGTGGCAATGCGGTCATGCGCTACTACGTACATGCGAGCGACGGCGATATCGGTCATGTGGAAGGTTTCCTAGTCGACGAGAGGTCCTGGGCGATCCGCTATCTGATCGTGAATACCAGCAATTGGTGGCTAGGTCACCAGGTGCTCATCGCTCCGCAGTGGATTGATCATGTCGATTGGACGGAGTCCATGGTATCGGTCGGCTTGACGCGGGAGGCCATCAAGCACTCGCCGCCGTACGACGCCGAGGCACCGCTCGATCGCGAACACGAAACGGGGATCCACGCTCATTATGGGCGTTCCGGCTATTGGCCTCCAGAGGCGAAAGACGTGCAAGCACAATCTCGATTGTAGACATCATGCTGAAAATACAATCGTGAACTTTGCGACGTTGCAGGAAACTGCCATCGCACTTGCGCCGCTCCACCTGGCCTTTGCGCCTTTAATGCGCCAAGGCAGGCAAACCACGCGACCTTTGATCGCCGGAAGCTGGAAAGTGTAGGGAACGGCGGCGCACTGATTGTCGGCGTGGCCCTCAGCGGCGGCGGATTCGGCGCTTCGATCGGCGCACCTATCGGCGCAAACGAAATCCCTGGCGTACGTGCCGAGCTGATAGACGATGAGTTCTCCGCCCATCAGAACGTCGAAGACGATGACATGAATGTTCTTTGCCTTGGCGGAAAGGTGATCGGGCCCGGGCTCGCCTTGGAATTGGTCGAAACTTTTCTCCATGCGTACTTCAGCGAAGCGCCTCGCCACCAACGTCGTTGGGCGAAGGTCAAAGCACTTGAAACAGGAAATCCAAACCATGACGACCCGCACTCTTACACCGGAACTGCTCCGCAAAATGAATGCTTACTGGCGCGCCGCAAATTATGTATCGGTCGGACAGATCTATCTCTATGACAATCCTCTGTTGAAACGACCCTTGCAGCTTTCTGATGTGAAGCCGCTTGTCGTCAGCCATTGGGGCACCACGCCGGGCCAGAATTTTATTTATGTGCATTTGAACCGCGTGATCAACAAGTATGACTTGGATATGTTCTACGTCGCGGGACCCGGTCACGGGGGACCCGCGATCGTTGGAAACGTGTACCTCGAAGGCACCTGGAGTGAGGTATACCCCAACGTGACCCAGGATGAAGCGGGGCTCAAGGAGCTGTTCAAACAGTTTTCTTTCCCCGGGGGCATTTCGAGCCATGTAGCTCCGACGACGCCGGGATCAATTCACGAAGGCGGCGAACTCGGCTACTCCTTGAGCCACGCGTTCGGTGCCGCATTCGACAACCCGGAATTGATCGTCGCCTGTGTGATCGGGGACGGTGAAGCGGAAACCGGTCCCTTGGCTACCTCCTGGCAATCCAACAAGTTCCTGGACCCCGTTACCGATGGCGCTGTGTTGCCGATCTTGCACTTGAATGGCTATAAGATCAGTAATCCTACGGTTCTTGCGCGCATCGAGCACGCAGAATTGGAGCAGTTCTTGCGCGGCTGCGGCTGGGCGCCGCTCTTCGTCGAAGGCGATGACCCGGAGCTCATGCATGAACGCATGGCTACGGTGTTGGAATCGGCCATCGAGGACCTTCGGCGGATCCAAGCGAATGCGCGCGGCAAGAACGAGCCTTCTCGTCCGCGATGGCCGATGATCGTGTTGAAATCACCCAAGGGTTGGACGGGACCCAAAGTCGTCGATGGGCTGCAGATCGAGGGTACCTTTCGCGCGCACCAGGTACCCATGCTGGTGGATCCGGAGCATCCCGAGCACGTGCCTCTGCTCGAAAGCTGGATGAGGAGCTACAAGCCGGAGGAACTGTTCGATCAGAATGGCCGCTTGATCCCGGAGCTGGCAGAGCTCGCCCCAAAGGGCGATCGGCGGATGGGCGCTAACCCGCACGCCAACGGCGGTTTGCTGCTGCAGGATCTCAAAATGCCCGATTTTCATGACCATGCGGTGCAGGTATCAACCCCTGGTGCGCTCCAGGAGTGCGATACGCAAGTGCTGGGAAAATTCCTGCGCGATGTGTCCAAGCTGAACCAAGGGCAACGTAACTTCCGCATCTTTGGTCCCGACGAGACGCTCTCGAATTTATTGGGTGCGGTATTCGAGGTCACCAACCGGCAATGGGATGCCCGGAAAATGAAGAATGATGAGTTTCTTGGCCCCGAGGGACGCGTGCTCGACTCGATGTTGAGCGAACACCAGTGCGAAGGCTGGCTCGAGGGCTACCTCTTGACCGGACGGCACGGCCTCTTCAACAGCTACGAGGCGTTCATTCGCATCATCGATTCGATGTTCAGCCAACA
>Ga0187858_10001604_pt1 | contig 24815 bp, 41 predicted proteins | sample June2016WEW_8_15_FD_133015 | JGI IMG/M metagenome (GOLD analysis project Ga0187858, IMG submission 133015) | Peatland microbial communities from SPRUCE experiment site at the Marcell Experimental Forest, Minnesota, USA - June2016WEW_8_150 | ecosystem: Environmental > Terrestrial > Soil >...
CGGGCGAGGCCGCCGGAAGCGCTGTGCTAAAATAGCGGCAGTCAGTAGGCCCGTAGCTCAGTTGGCTAGAGCGCTACCTTGACACGGTAGAGGTCTGCGGTTCGAGCCCGCACGGGCCTACCATTCTCTTCAACAACTTGCGGACCGGGTTTTGGCGGCGGCGGGGCATTTGTGTCGTTTTTTGTGCCATAACCCCCCGTCGAACCCCCTTTGCTGAGGGCGTCGAGGGCGTGGCGTTTGGCATCGAGCCGCACATGCGAGTAGTGCGCGAGCATCTTTTGCGAGACGTGACCCGCAATCGCCATGACTGTTTGGTCGCTCGCCTGAGACTCGGCTAGCTCTGTGATTGCATGATGGCGAAGATCGTGGAAACGCAGTCCGGCCAGAGGACTTTTGAGTTCGTGAATGTCGGTGCCGCACTCCTCGTTGCAGCACTTCTTGGCGGGTTCTTGTAACAGGCTGCACGTGGGACACTGAACTGCGCGTGTCAGCTTGCGCCACGCCGTGCGCCACGTCGTTTGGGATCGAGTGGGTTCGATCTTATCGTTCTCACACGCCGGGAATACAAAGTGATTCAAGTCGGTAGCGCCGACCGCCTGACCGCGCTTGTATAGTTCGAGAATCGCGGCCATCGCGTCACTATTGAGGGGGATGACACGCTCGCCTGCCTCCGTCTTGCTCCGTCGCACCGTCAGCATTCGATCAATAAGGTTCACATCGCGCCAACGCAGGCCCTTCAGTTCGCATCCGCGCATCGTGGTGTTGAGGGCCAGAATCGCGGCGCAACGGGCAACCTTCCATTCGGGACGCATCCCGGCCACTCGAAGCAAACGGACCTTCTCCTCATGCGCCATTGCTCGGCCGACCTCGCGGCGCTCTTTGAGTGGGCGAATGTCCTCGGCGACAATGTGCCAGCGCTTCGCGCGTTTTAGAATGCGGCGAATCGTGCCCATCTCCATATTTATATACGCTGGTCCGGCTCGCTTCTTGGCTCGCGACTCTCGGTAGGCCAGCAAGTTCTCTGTGGTTATGCGTGCCAGCGGCGTCGCCGCAAAGAAAAGAGACGGCTGCACCAACAGTTGCCGCTCTTTCTTCAGGCTCCGCTCGGACAGTTCTAGCTTGCGACTGTCGAGGTACCGCTCGACGGCCTCGGTGAAAGCGATCCGCGCAAACGACTGCCCTGTCGCAGAGAGCTTTCCTGCCTGTGCCTGCGCTATGAGTCTCTTCTCCTCGCTTAGAGCCTCGCGCCAGTCGGTCGTGTCGAGCGATTGCCGAAAGCGTTGTCCGTTCACGCTAAAGTCTGTCCAATACCATTTGCCACGTCGAAAAATCGCCATGTGTCTAGCTCCTCCTGCGGGGTATTCACTTCACTCTCGCTCGAAACCGAGCCATCCCTGCCGCTGCCTGGCACCTGTATGAGCAATATCTTTGCTTGGAACCTCGACGAACACGAATGAACGGCTCCCGGCACCGTTCGCAAACGCCCAAGCCGCCCGGTTGACCAACGTTGGCGAGAACCAGCGCAGCCAGTGCCCCAGCCGAATCTTGAGCGAGCAGGCCTGTCGCGAATCTTCTCTCCCGCTCGGACCACCAAACGACGAAGCGAGTTCGCCGGATACCTCGGTTCATTAACCTCTGCAGCTCATAAAGCGGGCTCTCCCGAACCCGGGCCCAGAAGATTGCGTCGTACTCGGGGTCTGACGCATAGCGATGGACGGCGTCGCGCATAGCCCTAGCGTCTCGTCGAGATAGCGCCTCCGCGAGACCAAGCAGATATAGCAATTGCTGCCGCTCCCGTTCTGGAACAGGTCCGTACTTACTCTCCACGAGCTTCCTGTCCTTCGGGTTCAAAAACGACCTGAGCGCTGTCCCTGGAATTCTCCGGACGCTCACGCCAGCGGGCGACACATCGCTCAACGCGGCAAAACCGTCGCGCTTTGATTTTTCGCACTCTAGGAGCACGGGGATCACTCGCTCCGGCATGACGGGGCGCGTTATGGCTTCGTTGTGGTTATGGGTTCTACGTATTGACATAACTAAGGAACACTTTTAGCATGAGACGTAGTTGCAGGCAAGAGGAAAGTCGTAGCAGGAGGCTTGGAGCAATGCGAGACGAACTGACAGTAATTGCAACGGCCCGCCAGTTGGGCCTCACGTTGGACGCAGTGTATCGCGCCATATATTCGGGACGCCTTCCTGCCCGAAAGCAGGCCCGTCGCTGGCTGATCCCAGCTTCCGCTGTTACTGCCCGCCTCAAGGCGAGGGAGAGTGCCGATGGAACCGCTGGCCGTTGATCTACGCGAGACGGCCCGGCTTACCTCGCTGAGCGTTCGCACCCTCAGGCGATACATTCGGCTGGGCCGTCTTCCTGTCATCCGCGCCGGACGCAGGATTCTTGTCACCCCGTCCGCGCTGAGACTGTTCCTAGAGGAGGGCACTCGGAGATGACTGAAGATCTCGAATCGCTGCTGAAACGACTCGATGCGACCGAGGACCCGGCTTTACCTTCGGTCGAGCGAATCCTTGCCGGACTCCGCGACGATCGTTTCACCGGCATCGTGGAGTTGAAGTACGAAGCGGGCCGCGTCGTTCTGGTGCGCAAAAGGTAGAAGACTAAGACTTTCGGATGCTCGCGGTGAAGGGGCAATAACAAATGGAGTTGACGTGCGCCTCGGCATGGATTTGTCGGACAACGTGGCACGGCCACTGCAAGCTCAACAGGTAGGGCGCGATGACGCCTGAGCAGCTTGAACGCCTCCTGGCAGAATTACACGGCCAGCCGGGGGGAACCGATCGTCCTCGCTCCCCTGAGCAAGCTCAAGCATCGGACGTGAGCGGGCCAGGTTTCATTAGCGGCTACGCCGACTACGCCGATGTCCTCGAAGCTCCGCGAATCCTGCACGAGATTGTGGGCATTCAACTTGTGGCAGCAGTGCTCAATCGCAATGGAATCATTATTCCCAACGGTGCTGTTCGCCTCACGCTCGATTTGTGGACGCTGCTGCTGTCTGGGAGCGGAGCGGGACGGAGCACCACTGTCGGAATGCTCTCGAAAATTCTGGACGCTGCCAAGCTGAATGATTTGCGGATGGAGGTACGGTGGGGAAGTGCCCCGGCCTTTGTTGAGCAATTCTCTCTTAATCCATGCGGGTTGCACGTGTGGGGAGAGATGAGTGAAAGGCTCAAGATGCTCAACGAGCCGAGATTCACAAGCGCGAAGGAATGGCTAACGGATCGTTATGACAACTTAGAAATCCCTGCGCCGTGGCGCTACCGAACAGGAAAGCGCGGCACTCCACCTATTGAGTTCGGGAAGGCGCCTCGCACCAACATTCTCGCAACGAGTTCGGACGCGTGGTTTTTTGGGAATCTCGCGGAATCGGATTCGCTGGGCGGATTCCTGCCAAGGTGGATGCTCGTTCGAGTCGAGGGCGAACGGCGCGATGTTCCGGTTCCGAAGCGGCCTGACCCCGCGCTCGTTGTGCCGCTGGCCGCCCGCCTACAAGCCATTGCCCACCTTAGCGGCGAGGCCGACCTTTCGGCAATCATGCCGCTCTACGAGAAATGGTACATCGACACCAAGACTCGCTTTCTCTGCCACTCGAACACGGCGCTTGCCGAGAGCTATTTTAACCGGCACAAACAGAACGTCCTGAAATTGGCAGTGATCTTCGAGGCATCCGGGAGCGCAACACTCAAGGTTTCGGCGGGGTCCTGGGGACGGGCCGTTGAGTTCATGTCGCGCGTCGAGGAGAGCACAGTCAAGCTGCTCGACACCGGAATGACCGCACTCGGATTCCAGCTTAAGCGCGTCGAGGACAGAATCAGACAGGCCGGGAAGGATGGATTATCGCAGAACGATTTTACTCGCGCCTTCCAGTCGGCAGATCCCCGTGACCGTGACGGGTGGATCAAGACGCTCACCGCAGCAGGCAGGGTTAATGCCGAGGTTGTGTCCACTGGCGGACGGCAGAAGACTGTCTATGTTCACGCAAACTTTCGTCAAGGGAAGGCCTGATGAAAATTCTGAGAGGCGCGTGGAGGGGGGCTTTCGTCAAGTATCGTCACGCTTTCGTCAGCGGGCGTAATGACGAAAGTTTTGGAGCGGAAGGTGTTGATTTCTCTATATCTTCTCTCTCTCTTTCTATCTTTCATCATTCCATCACACCCCCATGTGGCCCAGCCGCCAAAACGGTTGGGCGCGGGGGTGAGAAACCGGTGGGCCGGACGAATGACGAAAGTTTCCGGCGGCCCACTCTAAGGACAGACTCCAAAACCGGGCCGGTAGCCGCCACGCTCAAACCCTCGCAACGTGCGTGCCCACTCACGACGAGGTGGACAGATGGCGGTGCGCCGAAGGGTTTTGAGTCTGTCCCTAAAGTGGGCACGGGGTTTGCATTGCCTCCCGCTGGTTTGTTAACTGGGCTTTGGCTTTTGGCCGGTGAGAGATAGCGGCGATGGGCGCACGCTCAAGACGCAAGGGAGCAGACGGGGAGCGCGAGATCGTTGGCCTCGCTCGGGCCGCTGGCCTGCCCGTCAAGCGCACTTGGCACACCGCCCAGGACGCCGATCCAGTCACGCGATGCTGCGATGTGATGATCTGCGGTCGCCGTGCGCAGGTCCGAGTACGCTCCGACGGATTCAAGGCTCTGTACGACGCGCTGGAGGGAGTCGAGATCGCTTTCTTGCGGAGCGACCGGCAGCCGTGGCTTGCCGTGCTGCCTGCTGAGCGCATGTTCGGTCTGCTCGCGCATGAGCTGAGTTCGAGCGATGCGTAGGGTTTGCGGCGGAGGGGTGGGGATCCCTGGAGGTCAAACAAAGTGCGCGGTTGTGCGCCATCGGATGGGGACAGGTAGTGACTCGTTTTGGTTTCTGTCCTTGGGTACAGGGGCGGGACTACAATGCTGGTCACTATGCCGACCGAAAACCGAAAATTTCCTGTACAGGCCATTTTTGATCTCATTGCGGTTGTGGGGATAGTAGTGACAATTATCTTGGTTTTTTCAGAACGTACGCCGTTAACAGTGGCGACAATGCTGTCGCTGATGTTCCTTGTCGGCGATATCGGTATCTGGCGTTCAGGAGCTATTTTTCGATATTGGTGGCCCAATGCTAGAAAAACGAAGGGGCTACTCGGAATCCTAGCTTTGATCGCGTGGATTGCATTCGTGTGTCGGTTTGGTCGCCAGAACTGGCCTTCTGGCATTCACGTCGAGCAGGAGTTTGCCATAGCCTATCAATATTTTGGGCAACGCCTTGGGAAGCCAGAGGCAGATGGAATGAAGATGCTGGGCAACACCAGCGAGCAAAGGCTTGCCAACGCTACGTCTATTTGGGCTATGAATTCAATTGGCTATGTTCTTTGGGACGGGACAAAAAGGTGGGAAGTATCTGGACAAACCACGCCACCTCCTAGAGATCAGTGGCTCGACGACAAATGGCTGCGAGAGCATTTCCACCCTGATGGTGGTGGTCCACCAACTGGGGATTTGGCCTATACATGGGAACAGAGTCCCGACTACTGGAAGAGAATGGGAATGGTGCAGTGGAGATGTGGAGAAACCCCCGACGTGATTTATCAAGATTTTGAGCACGGCAGGATTATTGGCGTGCTCAGGGGAACCCTGTACAACGATACGGGGATCATTTTTGTTCTGTTTGATGATTACACTTGGGAGTCTGCAAAAGTAAATAGCGGCATGGTCCCGTTTGCGTCTGCTAGGGCATGCGGTTGCGCGTATTGGGAAGCGGATAAATCTGCCTTTGTACCGGTGAAATGAATTAGGCAACCGTTTTAGTTGCATCACGTTCCAGCAAACTTATTAGTTCATCAGCGGTCCAGCCGTGATCGGCAACCCGCGCATCCATCGTAGGTGTAACGCGCAACATCTGATGCACGCGGCACCGTCGAACGTAGGATCTTCACCGGAACCACGATGACACGCGTGAGGATGTTCCGCTAGGGCACGCATGGTCCCAGTTAGCTTATACAGGGCTTACCGCTAAAGTATCCAGCGTGCTCCTCGGCGATCAGTGGTGCTATCCAGGCGTGTAATTCGGCGAGCGTCTCAAACCGTGGGAAGGGATTGTCTCGCCAGGGGGCTTGCTGTAGCGTGGCCATCGTAAGCGCCTCACAGCTCCGGCGAGGGAATCGGAGCAACCACGTTGTCCGGAGTTCACGATGGAAGCCGTAATGGTCCCGGCAGAAGAACCTTTCCCAGTTTGCTTCAAGTTCCCGTCGAGGTCTGATGTCAACAACGTTCACCTGGCCGAGTTCAAAGGTGGGATTCTCCGCCCAGCGGTGTGACATTAATTCCACCGCTGCAGCGTCGGTGGATGGAGCCGCGTAGCCGAAGATCGTAAGCATATAGCCTTCGTGAAGGAAATCTCCGAGGATGGCCCACTCACCAGCTACGAATGGCTCGGATGTGTAATTCTTGTTCCGAACGGGATAAAGAAGTCTTGTCGGCTGGAGGCGTTCGCCGCACTTCACACATGCCTGGCCGCGAAAACCCTTCACCCGATCTTTGGCGCACACGGCTATCTCAACGTTACCGTGAAGGAACGCGATTTCAGGCAGGCTTGCCGCCTTGCGGTTTCTCATGAATGCGCGAGCCAGGAACGGGTCCCAGTTAAAAGTTGCGATGATGTCTTTTTCCCTGAGCGAAAGAAGTAGGTAGTCGTAGAGCGTCGGCTTCTCCGGAAGGGTCAGCGCTTCAAAGTATGCGCGTAATCGGGAATCGATATCAGCCAGAAGCGATGGGCAGCGGCCCGATGAAGCCAGTTCGTCGTATATGGACTCAAAGTCCGCTCCGTCTGCAAAACCCGCTGCCCCGAGCAATGTCCGCAGTTCGAGACAGTCTGTCAGCTCTGCCATCACCGGTACTGTTCTTCCGTTCGCGTCACCTGAAGGGAACGCCGCCTTGCTTGCGCCAGCCCCGAGGATAACAACGTGCGGCGAGTGATTAACGTTCTTAGTAGGATCGAAGGCTGGAAGAGTTGGCATCCGGTTCCTCGTTCAAGCGATCCTCTAGCTGAGAGTGAGACGCTTCCAGCGTGACCTAGGTGACAGTCCCAGCCGTCCACGTGCGCACGTTTCTACTTGTCGCTGCCTTCGCCACCTTCGTCGAGTTGCGCTAACAGTAGCAGCGGGGTGCGCGAGATGCTTGGGACCTGTGCGCCCAGCATCACGATACGCTTGCTGCGTAGCGTAGCCGCCTCGCTTGGCTAGCATGGAGCGCCCCCACGCTGAAGTTGGCGGATTCAACGCTAGCCGTTTCGCCTACACCATAAGGATCACACGCAGCCACGACTCACACGTTGGCTTGCCGAACGACTGCCGCTTGCGGAGGATGTGGTGTTACCACTTCCACGCGTCAGAGTGGAGTGGCTCCGGCAAGTCCTCGATGGATGGACGGAGCCGATAGTTTTTCAACCCGTCGATTCGCATTGGCCGAATTCTATTATGCCATTTCGTTTACCAAGGAACCCAGTGGGAAGGTAGATCGGAGTTTGGCTGATGCGCTAAACTCGATTTCGCGACAGATGATTCAAAGGATTTCAGCACGTTACGGCCCGCATTCGGACTTTCTCCCCGCTGAGAAGGGAACCAAGGTCTGGCGATACATGGACTTCACGAAGTTCGCGTCTTTGCTCGACACCAGTGCGCTATATTTTTCCAGGGCCGACCGGTTGCCCGATTCCTGGGAAGGGGCGCACACGACTTGGGGCCTGATCGGACAGCCCAACTGGGTGCTCGCTGGGGAGCACCAGACGCGTCCATTCAACCGCGCATTGCGGCAACACACGTTTGTGAGTTGCTGGCATATGAATGACGTTGAGTCTGCCGCGATGTGGAAGTTATACGTATCGCAAAATGAGGGGATAGCCATCCGGACTACGGTCGACCGTCTTACTTCTTCGTTTCAGGGCGACGAATGCGCCATTTTCGATGTGTATGTGGGAAGAGTGCGCTACTTAGACTACGACCGAGAAGTATTCGCCGAGGGCAACACATTCATTCCATTTTTGCACAAGCGGTTGAGCTTTGAGCATGAGCACGAGCTTCGAGCTATCATCCAGCCCATTTTGCCGGGCGGCAAACCGTTGGTTGATAGCGACCCGTACGCAGAAGGGCTGCTTGTCGACGTCGATTTACAGAAACTGATTGAGTCCGTTTACATTGCTCCCACTTCGGAAAGGTGGTTGAAGGAGTTGGTCACCAACGTCGCGAAGAAGTATGGCCTTGGCGCACCAGTTCTGCAATCCGACCTGGCACGGGACCCCGTTTATTAGCGACCGTTCGCGACGGCGTACAATTCGGCGTGGCAAGTCGGCTCTGGCGATCGCTATGGACTCGCGATGACTAAACCACAGCACGATTGGAACGAAGAATATGTTCTGGGCCTGCCTCGTGAGGATGACGGCTTAGAGCGAAAGGGCGCGGCCCTCCTCGACTTGACTCTCACGGGAACAGACGAGAATCGCGTTCGCGCCGAACTCGCAAAACAGCTGTCTGCATTTGCCAACACATCGGGCGGGAGCGTCATCTATGGCTTGACCAACGGCGGTGCCGTGGACAACGGCGGAGTCTCTCGCACCATCAGAGGGCGACAGTCCACGCGGGATTGGCTCCAGGATATTATCCCAGTCCTGGTCGAGCCGGAAATTCTGGGAGTCAATGTAACAGAGGTGGCGGGAAGCGCTGCTGATTCTGCTATCGCCGATGGGAAGGCACTGTACGTCGTGGACGTTCCTGACAGCGAGCGCGCACCGCACCAATCACGTCTCGACCTCCTGTATTACGTGCGACTGGGTAACAAATCGCAACCCGCTTCTCACCGGATTATCGAGGACATCCGGAATCGAGCGCGCCATCCGTCTCTTGATATTTCGCTTGACCTTGATAGGGTGTGGCTACCAAATGAATCCCTGCCTCGCGTTGCGGGACCGATGACTGTTCGCTTGCAGGCAACTGTCACGAATGCCGGAAAAGTGAAGGCCAGCAACTCGTGCATTAAGTTCGAAATGAGCCACGGTCATGCCCGATTTGTAAATTTCGACAATGCATGGGTCATTCAAAGGGCCGCTCCGAACCCTAGTGCGATTTTCTGCGAACTCAATGCGCCGGTCTATCCAGGAATGCAACTTCGCTTCTGGTTTGACGTCTCCCTGGAAGTTGACCTATTGGAACCTGTACCCATGGTGCGCGGGTTTCTCCTCATATTTCGAGGATCTCGTGACTTCGTGAAAGATGCCCAGCTGGCGTGGACGGTTTTCGCAGATAACTCGCCTGCGAAAGCGGGGACAGTGGATTTAAAGGGCCTGCAATTCGGGAAACGGTTGGCCGACGAGGTTCGCCTCCACCCTCAGTTCCCGACGATACGTCAGCACTACGGAACTGCGATTCTCTACTGGATGGGCGACTAAGAAATAGCCCGCCGCACACCCCCGACCTTGCACGCTTTTTCACAGATCGTGGCCTGGAGTGCGCTGGAGTGCTATGGAGTGACCCGGACGACACGCGCGCCGTTGAATCCGCGCAGTGGCGCGATTCGTACGCAGGTGACAAATGGTGACAAAGCGAAATCGCCGATCGAAAGCGCACCGAGCGTGTGGTACAACCAAATCGGAGGCGACAAAATGAGCGATGGACACGGCAACCGAGGACTCGACTGGGAGCCGAGCAGCGCACCGAGTGTCGATCGGATGGGCGACCCAATGCCGGTTCCGGTGCCACCGGGACCCTTATCTAAAGAGCTGGCCCGGCGGTTGGCGCTGCTGCCACCCGAGCCCCGCCCAGTTCCCCTGCCTCCGCCGCTCGCCTATGGTCCCTTGCCTGACGAGTCGCGACGCCGCGCCGCCGCGCTGAATCGAAGGCTACAGGGGCTGTCGTCCGGCCAGCGCATCCGCAACCTGCGCGCCGCCCTCGGATGGACGCAGCGCGTGGCAGCCCAAGAGCTGGGAGTCAGTCTGCGAACCGTGATCCGGCACGAAAAAGGCCATCACAGCGTGGCGAGCCTCCGGCTCCCGCTTCTGAGGCGGCTGTGCCAGTTGGAGCGAGAGCATGCCGACCATATCATCGCCCATGTCGATTACCCTGGACCCGAACGCGCCTAGCGCCGCTCTCGGCCCGGTTCCCGCACACGTAGAGCGCAAGATCGCTGCACGGTGGAAGGAATGGGAGCCGTGGGTGCTCGTCCATCTGCGTCAACGGCACTTTGGCTCGACCGTGGCGTCAACTGAGTTGGCTCGCCTACGCCAACAGCACCGCCAGCACCTGCTCTTTCTGCTCGAAGCGGGTATCGAGATGCGTCTAGTCCGGAGGCATCAGCTCGATGATCCGAGGATCACGGATGAGGCGCGCGCGCTCGTGGTGCGAGCCGCCGTGGATCGAGGAAGGAAGGCTTCGCGATCCGAACTCTTATGATCCGCCATCGAATGTGAAGAGTTGGGCCATTGACACCCTCAGCCGCTTTGACATCCTATCTAGAGTTTCAAACGACGGGGCGCTGATCCCTCGCTCCATCAAGCTTAGGAAGTCCACGGAGATGTCCATCGCTTCGGCGAAACGTTCCTGAGTCATCCGGCGCTGTGTGCGGATGTGGCGGAGTCGTTGACCAAACTTCTTTCGCAGCGTGGCCACTTGGAGGGTCTGTCCAAGCGGGAGTGTGTCGTAGTATGGTTACGGGCACCACCGAATGAGACTACGGGTCGTTTTGGACGACCAGTGACAGGCCGAACTACATTCTGGTAGTCCACTCGAACCATCCGGCGTGTTGGCTGGCGGGTGCAATTTCAAAGGCGATCCATATGGAGCTCATCGTACAGATTGCTGCGGGAGTTCTAATTGGAATGATACTGTTCGCTTTTGCCCAAGCAGCGTTCTGGGCGGTTGTGAGATGGGCACTGGAAAATCCCGTGTGGGCTTTAGTCATAGGGATTATTCTCGTGTTACTCGGCTGCGTAGCCGTCGTGGAGTTGTTTCATCCAGATCAGTTAGGCGTGCTGCGATGATCGGCCTCCTGCTGATTTTCACCGATCTCGTCAGGGCTTCTTAGTGCCGCGAACGCGTCCCGATCGAGAAAAGTGGCGAAGGAGGAAGCGGACGAGCGGTGTGGCTTGCACGGACCTACTACAGCGGCATCGAGCGCGGGGCTAGGAACGTGTCGCTAGTGAATATCGAGCGGATCGCCAGAGGATTGAAGAAGAGCCTGCCTAAGCTGTTCGGTCGGGTGTGAACGGGATCACGCCGGAGATCCGCGAACGCCACGATGCCTTGACGCTTCGGTAAGAGTCGCGTAAAGGTATGTCACAATGAGTAAAAAAGTCGCATTCGTTGTCTTGATTCTAGCGTTCTGTTGGTCATCGTCCGCTCAGTCCTACCAGCAAGGCAAGATTCTGAAATGGGACACCGAAGCCTATGGCCGACACGGAAACGTCACGCGAAACGCGGCGGTCTACTACGTTCAGGTCGGGAACGTCATCTATCAGGTGACGCGCGGAACAACCCGGCCGGAGGCGAATCTGGCGAGTGGGCAGGAGGTGCAATGTCGAATCGAGAAGGACCATATGTTCATCCCGGAGAATGGAAAAGAAGTAAAGTTTTCCGTGATCGGATCCGCGGAGACTCAGTGACTAAACGGACCTCCGTCGCTTTCACGATGGTGCTGAATTGATTGTTACGAATCGCCACAGGCCAACGAAATCAAGATTCGCTGCTTGGGTTGGTCTGCTCGTCTTAGCGACGTCTATCCTATCGAGCGCCCGCGCACAAGGCGTCCCTCAGAGTTCTGCCGAAAAACTCGTGATGATTGGCCTCACGTCCGACCCTGCCGGAGCCGATATCAACATTGACGATACCGAAATCGGCTTGACCCCGATGACAGTGAAACTGAAACCGGGAAAGCACGCCTTTCGGATGTTCATGACTGGCTACGAGAATTGGGTTCAGTGGGTCACGATTCAGGCTGGAGCGGACGTACACATCAAAGCTACTCTGACAAGGTCAGCGAAGGATTCCGCCGGACCAGCCGCTGCCCCCACCGTTGCGGCTGCTCAGACACCGCCTGTACAACGGCTGATCAATGCAGATGTTCTTGACATGCTGAAGGCTGGTCTCTCGCAAGAGATTGTGATCGCCAAAATACATTCGTCTGCCTGCGAATTTGACACAACACCTGCGGCTCTTGAAGCACTCAAGGCCGCCAACACACCCGATGCAGTTATCTTGGCCATGGTGGAAGCCCCCAACGGACTGCCAACACGCGACAGGACTGCCGTCACTTCAGAGGGGCATCCAAGCTCCGAGCCAATAAAGAACTCGGCTGCAGCGGAGAAACAAACCGACGAAAAGAAGCAGGACCAAGCCCAAAAGGCGGATGACGAGTTTAGCGATTGCAAGGTTAGGTCGCAGAACGAATACGATACAAAGATGAACGTAATTGCCACTATGGCTCTGTCGCCTATGATGCGGGTATATGCCGCCAACAAGCTTAAACAGAACCTTGATGCTGAACTTCAGGAGTGCCGATCCCAACACGAACTAGCGATCCATTCCGCCGCCGCAGCTCATCCATGACCATCGCCGCGATTTCCTTACCGATGTCCGCGCAGCACAGCTAGACATTCGCATCACTCCCCTTTAGCCGCGTCTGAAGATGTGAGCGTGGGGCTGAGCGTCGGTTGCGCCGTCGGGACGCGTTCGGCACGGTCAGCGTCTCGCTTACGGGCGAGCAGGGGGCGCCGGGAAAGCAGTCGGGAGGGCGGGAGCACCGCTCTTCATGTACGCGCGAATCATTTTCTGCTGCTCCGGCGTCAGCACTGCCTTCGCTGCCAGCATCGCGTCTAGTGAGTGATTTATCAGCTGCGACGTGAGTTTGGAGATGTCGTCGCCTTTGCTCATCACCGCGGCTCGGTCCGGCTTGTCGGCGCGAAGCAGTTCACGCAGGTCGATCGCATCGACGGCGATATCCGCGCCTGTCTTGATCGTGTATGTTTCCATGTCGACGACGATCTTACGTAGGCTATCGGCCTGCTGGTCCGTGAGGCCGAGCATGGTGCGGACGCGTGGATCGTCCAGTGCCGCCAGCAACCTGGAAACCCGCTCAAGGGGTTCGAACGATCCGGGACCGCGCCCTCCTCCATCCTGCGGGCGCACCATCATCTGCATCATGCCTGGCGCCATGCCCGCGCCTATCGTGACTGGACCCATTGGTCGCTGGCCTTGCGCCGATTGGGCCGGTGGAGGTTGAGACGGCGGATTTTGCGCCTGACCTTGAGCGGTATTGGCGCTAGCAATTGCCAAAAGACTCACGACAAAAATCAGCTTAAGCATCATTTTGAATCGCATCGAGCTCCTCCCACCGGTACGCCCTGACGACCGCTATCCGAGATTCCGTTAGGTCTCGACTTGGATGCCATGGACCAGTGACTCCAAGCATACTCCTTGCGGATTAATCGCGTTCTTTCGCGGGAGGCCACGGCCCGCGAATAACCGAAGGCCAAACCTGAACATCCAACCGAACGTCTGAGCGGCAGTATCCGGAACTCCTACGTCCGAAGCTGCTTGAACAAGCGTTTCTGGCCACGATTCACCGCTAGTCCATCGCTCCATGTTGTCCTCCCCCGAACTGCCCAAGATTCTCTTGATTGTTATTATCAGCTAGAGTTATCTTCCCGACACTCACTGAAAGGGTGTAGGAGGCAATATGGGAAGCGGTCCCGACGTGTACATCAAAGAGCAAACCGGGAAGTTCTTTGTTGTTGAACATCGCTATATGCCAACGCCAAACGTTGACGAGCCCAGTTCATTCGACGAGCGGTCAATGGTAACGCACCGGGTCGGGATTGCGGCAACGCGCGAAGACGCGGAAAGACTCAAGGCCAAGTATCTCAAGCAATTAGTGGCTGAGGCAGCGAAGGATGACGATGAAGATTGAGCAAATCGTGCTCGACCGCCCTCACGTTCCTTCGCTAGACGCATCGACTCGGTGGTGTCCGAGGCGAGAATTCTCTAAGCTGTTCCTATGGCGAGGTCAAAAGAGCAGTTTCTCTCAAAGTTGAGAGAGCAGACCGGCCTTCTCCACACGTCGCTGCGCGCGTTTTACGAAGGTGATTTCGCACAGAGCCTGCACATCGCCACAATAGTTCGAGTCTTGGTGCACGAAACTCCCAAGAGCAAGCCCTTGCTGAACCAGGTCCGCCCGGGTGCACTCGACCTTGCAATATTGGAGCACGCCGGCGAGGCCAAACCCGGCCAGGAGGAATTCCTGCGTTTCGCTGTTGGCCTGAGGCTGGGGCCTGGACGCTCGGTCGCACCAGCCGTGGATCTCCAGTCGTCATGCTATTCCGTGAGTTCCCTTGGCGCTTGGTGGCGTCGGACTCTCATCGCATTTCTGTCGCGGGTTGGAACGCAGGTGGTTTACACGAGAAAGCACATCCTACTCATGCTAGCCAATAGGGAAGGCGGGGCACACGTGGACGAGCACGAGAACCCGGATTACGTGAGGTTGCTTACCGATCTGCCGCTGCATCTCATTCGTGACAAAGTTGAAATAGAGACGCCGGACCTGGCCAGATTTCTGGCCGCACAGTCTGGTATTGAAATGTTGGATTGCCTGGGACGCAACTTCTTTCCCGATTTCGAAGTTCCTTCAAAGTGGGAGTTCGGCACACCACCGCCCATCGCGACATACCTTGACGAGATTTCACTCACGGGCGGGCGCGTTGTCCCTCCATATCCATACGGCGAAATACGGATCACGAGAAGGTGATTGTCCTCACCTGAAATCCTGTTTGATCGTCTCGGCTCATCTCTCCTGCCGACGCCGTCGCGTGCTATCCTGCCGCGCATGGAAGTGGCAAGCCAGGCGTGGGGAGTGGACATATGCAGATTGTCACCGCATACGGAACCATGTGGGCGCGCAACACCGAGAATATAAGAAGCATACCTGCGCGGCGTGCGGGCGGAGTTGGAGTTTACATTCTTTTCGACGGCTCGATGCCAGTATACGTAGGCAAAGGCAACATCAGATGGCGAATAACAGACGCCCGTCGAAGTAAGCGACGAGGTCAATTGTGGGACCGCTTTAGTTGGTACGCAGTAGCTGACCCCAAAATGATGCATGACATTGAAGTGCTTGTGCTGAGGATGCTGCCGCGATATTTGCGCGCGCTCACTAGACAGGAAGGCCACTTCTTGAAGGCCAAGCGCGTCAAGCAGAAGAATGAAACGGCCGATGTCATCACTCGGCGCTGGAACAAGACTAATCAATGACGACCGCAGAGCTAATCCAAGTGAAGTTCGACACTAGCACCATCTCAGCCGAGCGGGTGACGACAGGCCGTTGCAAGGAACTCGACGTCTCGGTCGACCTCGACGCGCTTCGCGCACGCCTGCACGCGATGACCGACGATAAATTGCTCACCTTCGGGAAGCAGATGCGGAGCCTGGTCTACCCGCTGACCTACGATGGCCACGGTAACCCTAGCGTTTCGGCGTTCTCGATTCAACTCGACGAGGCTCGTGCTGAATGGCGACGACGACGGTCGTCAGCATAATCGCGCGCGCCCGGATCGCAGGTCTCACCATCACTGCGCATGCACTACTACAGATAGACAACATCGACACGCCCGACCTAAGATTTTGTGGTTCGAATGTGAATTTCTCTTGACAAGATTTTCACAACCCGCGATACTCCGCACCCATATTCGGGCAGCGCGTGCGCTCCGACTTTCGCAGCGTCAACGGGCGTAACGCTTTGACCGGGTTCAATCGAATCGCCAGAGAGGCAGTATATGCTCTCCGCCCGCAGGGCATTCCTTGCGGGAGGCCTCCGATAGGTTAGCCCTACCTCAGACTCTCCCGCACAGGTCAATAGGCGGCCGTTCAGACCAGGTCCGACACAGTTTTGTGTTTGACTCGGCTGAGGCCAGAGCGATTCGCGGAGGTGTAGCAATGAGGTTGTTGTAACAACAAAGCCCCACCTAGGGGGTGGGGCTTCGCGTCCCTCGGTTGACGGGAATGGTGGATCGATGCAGCCGCCATCCTAGGCGCTTCGGCGCTCTCCGTCAACAGCCAAAGTCCACCAGCGGGACGTACGTTACATGCGTGCGTCCCCGCGAAACAACGGCCCACACGGGGGCAACGGAGAGGTTATGCCATTTCCAACGCAAACAGCACGAGCATTTACCAGAGCAAACGTCGAAGCGATCACTCCCGGTCAAATGGGATGTTATGGCCTGTTCATCAATCAAGGTGGATGGGTGTACGTCGGCAAGGGAGACATCAGACAGCGTCTCCTCGACCACTTGAACGGAGACAATCCATGCATCACGACAAACCGTCCGACACATTGGATGGACATCGTGACGGACAACATGGATCAAGTGGAGAAGACGCTGATTCTGGAATTGAACCCGACCTGTAACAAGAAGGTGGGTTAAGAACAACCCGAACCTGTTCCGTTGAATTTCCCAGAGAGGCGGCTGAAATAGTAATCTCTGCCGTTGACGGAGATTCTTGTGCAAATGGTGCCGACCTTTATTTCCAGTCGTTGGCCAGAAAGAGCGTCATCGATCGTGGTAGAGGCGACCGCACCGGGTAGTTGCACACGTCCCAGAATCTTCCCGACGTACTGCCGAATTCGGCTCTTGAGAATGTCTAGCCGCGAGGCATTCTCAACGGAACAATGAGCCTGACCTGGGAAACGCACGATACGAGTCATGTGTCGAGCATAGCCTTTAACGATTCAGGCGGGGTCCGAACATACTATAGCGTTGACCTAAGTTCAAACGCCTGCCAGTTCGAATCGCCGATTTCGAGTTTCATGTGTCGCTCCCTCACATGCTGTGCGCTTGAACGTATGGTATCAACGTCGAGCTGAACGCTGGCCCGTTGCCCGTACTCTTCAAGATTCCGCCGACCGAAACAGTGCCTTGTCCGGACGCGGCGAAAAATTGAAAAAAAAATAAAATTACCCTGAGTGGCCCGAGAGGTGTCCCCGACAACCCTCGCCTTCGGGACGGACAACTCAGGGCTCCGAACGCACTGCGCCTGTGCCCAATTTTGTGTCGTGGATTGTGTCATAACCCTGCCTGGGCAGCCCGGGAAAGCCCTGTCTTTGCGTGTCCGCTCGTGACCATGATCGTGCGTCGCGAATCATCGCAAGCCGCGCGAGCAAGTGCACTCGCGGCTACTTCTGTCCCTCTGGGTCATCATCGCCTTCTGAATTGACACGGTAGAGGTCTGCGGTTCGAGCCCGCACGGGCCTACCATCCTATGCTATTGACCTGCCCCTATTTGCCGTTTCCTGGATTTGTGCTTCAGGCGATTTAAGCAGTTGCGTAGCGGATTCCGTAGCGGGTGCAAGCCCTTTTCGACCCTTCAAGAGAACTTCCACAGCCCTTTGCTTCAGTTCGTCGGCCGGATGCGTATATCGGCTGGTCATAGTTATTGAAGCGTGTCCCGCCAACTTCTGGATCACTGGCAACGGTACTCCTGCATCAGCGAGTCGACTGCAAAAGGTGTGACGAAGCTGATGAAATGTGATCTTTTTGATCCCTGCGAGACGAACCGCACGACGGAAGGCATTTTTGACATCTGCAATATGTCTTTCAGGTTGTCCTGGCTCTTGAAACCTCTCTGGTGACGGGAAGATCCATTCCCCATGCTCTTGCTCATTCAGAGATGAAAGCTGCTGGTACAACATAGAATTGAGGTAAACGTCTCTTTTCCCCGATTTGGTCTTGGATTTGCGAACACTCAACTTGCCTTTTTCAAAATCAATGTCGGACCATCGAAGTCTGAGAATTTCTCCGCGGCGCAGTCCGGTGTAGAGCGCAACTAAGATGACAAGTTTGAGATGTGGGGCTCTATATCTCAACTCGGACTCATCACAAGCCGCTAGGAGCCTATTTTCCTCTTCATTGGACAGCACTCGATCAGACACCGAAGAGTCATCAAGTTCGAATAGTTCAACATTCTTGGCAGGGTTCGCACGAATTACGCCCGACCTGACCGCCCTGTTTAGCATTGATTTGAGCAGACCGATTTCTCGATTTATAGACGATTTCTTGAGGCCATCCTCGAGCCGTTTGTCCTTGAACCGGTCGACTTGGGTGGGCATGATTTCTGTAAGGCGCAGTCGACCGAAAAACGGAACCAGCGTTCGGTCGACGTAGTAAAACTCAATGCCGTAACAGCGTTTATGCGTCTTGCTATATTTTAGATAGCGAACAGCAAAATCAACGAACTTCGGGTTTTCCTCCGGCTCCGTTTTTTGCTTTCCCCGTAATAGCTCAGCTTTACGAATTGTTTCTTTCTGTCGTGCTTCATGCTTGTTTGTGGTTCCTGCTCTTTCCTGGATGTGCTGGCCTTGGAACCAAAAGTGGTACCAACATTCCTCACCGCGTCGGTAGATCGCCATTTTCAAGACTCTTGGGAAGTTGCCTCTGCTGATCAACGAACGCTTCTAGATCTGTTTCCGTAAACCGTACAAGGCGGCCAATCTTGCGGTGAGGAACTCGCTTTTGAGAAACCCAAAGATAGAGTGTCTGAGTCTTTACCCCCAGCAGCGCTGCCGCCTCCACAATCGTCAATAGACGGTTCACGTCCGGCCCCCGGTGTCGCAAGACAGAAGCCCAGGGGATGTTTTTGCAATGCTTGCTCGGAGGTTTGTTGCCGCCGTTGTCCATTGCACGCTCAGGGCACGTAGCCCTGTTTGACGAGGAGCTACCTTACTACGACGTACGTCGTATGTAAAGCATACTTAATATATATGACTTAGTTGACATACGGCAGTGGGCTCTGTTAGATTGCCGGCATGATCGCTGGCAGGCTTGCTGAAATCCTTAACCAGAAGGGTTGGTCCATCTATCGCTTGCGCCAAGAGTCCGGTGTGTCCTATCCGACTCTGCTTGGCCTCTATCACAATCGCTCCCGAATGTATCGCGCAGATGTCTTGGATAAGTTGTGCCGTGCTCTGCAGTGTCAGCCGGGTGACATCCTCAGATGGTCCGGCGGAACCCGACACACCGGTCGTCGGACCAAGAAATAGCAGGACCGAGAAGCTCGCTGTGGCAACACTATCTCGCTGAAAGCGGCACTCCGCTAGCTCGCGAGTTCTCCGCATTGTCATGACGTAATCTTCTTCGGGGTGCGAGGGAATCGAATTCGATTTTCAAGCCAGTCGTCGGCACTCTTCTGCAACAGTTTGTTTAGGTCAGGAAACCTTGGATCTGGGGCTAGCTGGAGGAGTGTTTTCGAAAGATAAGCCCATTCCGACGACGAGAACATCTTTGAAGCCAGTTGAAGGCCGTACTCGTCTATTCTTCGAAGCAGCCCCTCGGCTGCCAAGGTGTCTTTTGTCTTCAGGCCGTTGCGCTTGCTTCCAGCTTGCCAGAACGACAGATTGGGAAGCAGATCCAACTCGGCGTATCGTTTAAGATGATCAAAGCGTTTGTATGGCAAATCGCGCCTAAATTGAACTTCTACGCGGGTTACAGGACCTTTCACAACGTATTGCCTCAAAATCGGATCGTGTTTCGATTCGCGTTCCCGTAATTTGTCGTAGAGAAGGACGGTGCGCGCTTTGGAAAATCTCGGATAAAAAGTTGTGCCAGTGCGGGAGCGATCGATCCGACAATGTTGCACGCGCCCAAGGCGGCAATAGAGCGCCAGATCCAAAAGAGAAATGCCGAGATCCACGCACCAATCGACCCGCGCGATTCTTAGGCTGACACAACGCGTGCTGTTGGCCTCGCACTCTTAATTTTCAACTCGGCTTTGAATCGACTCTTCCTTGCGGTGCGAAGGAAGAAATAAACCAGCGAGGCGCTTCTGCAAATGCCGTGATGGCACATCACGAACAGTTTGGTATTACGCTTCCTCATCGTTTTTCGATAGAACTTCAGCGTTTGCTTATAGAACCAGCGCGGTCTTGCCTTCTTATCGTCGTGGAAGCGAAGCCAGATGTGGGGAAACTGACGGACCTTCGCGTTGTTCTCGCTCCACCGCAGGTTGATGATGTGGGTTATGCCGAGGGCCTGTAGCTGCTTCACGTGGTCGTTGGTCTTGATGGCGCTTCCGAACGCGAGCCGTTTGCTCACGAAGAAAGCGTTCACCGCCTAGGCCCCCCTTGCAACCCGAACCGGCCTAGGCGTTTAGAAAACTTATATTTGCCAAACGCTGTTTCTGTCCGGTTTGTACCCGTGTTATGAGTCACTTGCCGCTCCTGCTTTAGGTAGGATTTCTAAACGCCCCTTGCCAGCCGCGTACAGCGCCGTAGCCGCCGATACCCCTAGCGCCGCCCCTACCGTCCGCCAAGACGCCCCTCGCGCCCGCAGGCGCTTAATTTCGTCAGCATCAACGCCGCTGCGGGGCCTGCCCAGCTTCTTGCCTTTCGCCCGAGCGTTGCGGATGCCTGCCCGAACCCGTTCCGCGATTAGGCAGCGCTCAAGCTCCGCAACCGCGCCAAGAACCGTGAACACCAACTTCCCTGCCGGCGTAGACGTGTCCACTTGTTCAGAAAGCGAAACAAATTCGATTCCCAGGGAACGGAAGGTTTCGAGGGCCCGGAGGAGGTGTGAAACAGAGCGGGCAAATCGATCAAACCGCCAAACGACTACCGCATCAAAATGTCGACGGTGAGCGTCGGCCAGCAGCCGATCGAGCTCGGGCCGCTTTTCCTTGGCGCCGGAAATTCCTGCATCGACGTACTCTGCTACCACTGTCCAGCTACGCCGCTGGCAGTACTCGCGTAATTCTCGCAGCTGCATCTCGGGGTCCTGGCCGTTCAGTGTGCTCACCCGAGCGTAAACAGCTACGTTCATCAGGCCCTAGTTTTTCCTTTCTTGCGTCCACGGCCCCGACAATAGATTTTTTCCTTCGATTGCCGCAGCTCTTCCAAATCCTCGTTGTCCCAAAGCCTGGTAGCCCGCCCGTTCACAATTTGCAGCTTTGGAGGCCGTATATCGCCGTCAGCTATCCAGCGCTGTAGGGTCATAAGCGAGATGCCAACCGCCTTAGCCGCGTACCGCGTCGAAAAGGGCGCTTTCATATATGTGATATATATACCGTATTTAAGGGCTTCTGTAAAGCCCTTTTTTCCGGAAATAGCCCTACCCGTTAAGAGCGTAATAAGCGGCTTACGGCTAGGTAGCGGCCCGCCTGGCGTTCCCTGGCGCGTTTGGCAGTAGGTTTAGGGGCGGGTTTTAGGGGGCTAGCCGCGCCCGGTTTAGCCCCGGCTGGACGGATTTGTTCAGGAAAGACGCTTGCCCGTACGAAGGCCGAATAAAACGGCGCGGGTTGCCGTCGGAGCCTAAAAACGGCCTAGTGCGATACCGCGAGTCGCTAGTTTCCGGTAACCGCGTTAATCAGGACTTGAGCCGCTGCCCCACTAAAATATGGCACCATTCAGCAGTTTCTCAATTGCTGATAGAGGTTCCGAGAGGCGACCATGCTGAATCGTGCAAGCAGAAAGCGCTCCGTCGTCAAAGCCATCACATATCGCGGAATTATCATCTGCCTTGATTTCCTAGTGATCTACTTGCTCACGGGCAAGGTAATAACGGCGGCGGCGTTCATGATTGTCAGCAACATCTACACTACCGTTGCCTATTTCTTGCATGAGCGTGTATGGGCTGGAATCAAGTGGGGCTTAGAACCTCAGAAAGGAACTTGAGATAGATCGACATGTTCGGTTGGTGCGTAATCAGGAGTTAGCCCGCATGGTCACAGCGGACCAAGGGATGACGCTGTTGCCGAGGTTGAGTGATCCGACGTTGAGGACGTATTACTGTCGGTAACAAGACTGAAGATGGCTCTCGGTCGTCGGAGAATCGTGCTTCATCGCCAGCGAAGACGCTGCCTTTGTGTATAATCCCGACGATCTATCAAACTCCCCGCAGAGGTACGCCGATGGCCAAACCTGCTCCGGTCAGCCCACTCGCGATTTCTCGTCGTTCGTTGCTGACCCTTCTGGGCGCCGCTGGAGGGACTCTAACGCTCGATTCGTTCGCGGGTCGGGCCGCCGCTGTCCAAGGCAGCCCAGCGATGTCTTCATTTACCGGCCCGGGGGCGAATCCGTACTGGAATTCCGTGGGCCCATATGTCTCGGAACCGCAGAAGGCGCCGCTGCTTCTGCTCACCGACCGCGGGGTTCAGCTGGAAACTCCGCGATCCTATTTCCAGACAACCATCACTCCGAATCACGCGTTTTACGTTCGGTGGCATCTGGACGACATTCCAAACGCCGTGGATTTGAAGACCTGGCGACTACAGGTCGAAGGATATGTGGCCAAGCCGGTCTCATACAGCCTCGCCGACCTAATGCGCAAATTTCCGGCCGAAACGATCGTTGCCGTCAACCAATGCTCGGGAAACAGCCGCAGCCGTCTGGAACCGCGCGTTGCCGGAGGCCAATGGGGCAATGGCGCTATGGGCAACGCCCGATGGACCGGTGTGCGGTTGCGTGAGCTTCTTCGCGCGGCCGCTCCGAAGACCGGTTCCGTGCAGGTCCAGTTTCAAGGACTCGAGAGCGGCCCGGGACCGGAAGGTTTCGGCTCGCACTTCTTTCAGAAGTCGCTCGACATGACGGAACCCGTCCTCGATGAGTGCATTGTCGCGTATGCGATGAATGGCGAACCACTCCCGATGCTCAACGGATTCCCCGTCCGCCTTGTGGTGCCTGGCTATTTTGCAACCTATTGGATGAAATGCCTTACCTGGATTCGAGTGCTGGACAAGACCGACGACAACTTCTGGATGAAGTCTGCCTATCGCATCCCGGACACGCAGCGGGGAAATACAACTCCTGAGGATGTGAAGGCCGGAACCGTCAAGATGATTCCAATTAATCGAATGCCCGTGCGCTCGTTTCTCGTCTCACCCGACGGCGATACGAAAATTCCTGCGGGGATGACCGTTCAGGTGCGCGGCATCGCCTTCAGCGGTCATGGTGGTGTGACGAAGGTTGACGTCTCGGTTGACGGACTGAAAACGTGGCAGCTCGCGCGACTCGGTGAGGACCTTGGGCGCTATTCCTTCCGCAGCTGGGAATTCACGTGGACCCCGAAAGCTCCCGGCCGCTACACCCTTGCCTCGCGCGCAGCCGACAGCGCGGGAAACATGCAGCCCGACGAGGGCGTCTGGAATCCCGGCGGTTATCTCTGGAACCGGATCGAGCGTCAGGATTACTCCGTTGGCAGCGCTGAGTGAGAGGAGGAACTCTCGTGCGATTGGTGAAACGCTACTTCGCCTTGTTGCTCGGCGGCTCGCTCGCGATTGTTCTGGCCGCGGGACTTCTCTTTGCTCAGGTCGAAAAAGGCAGTTACGCACCCGCGCCGCTCGGTCAGCTCCAGCAGCCTGCTCCGGCCGCGCTGACCGACGATTCCGTCTACCAGGTCTCCGCCTATCCGCAATATTCTCCGGAGCTGGCGGAAGGAGAAGGCCGCGCCGAAACCGCGAGCTTCTGCAGTCTGTGCCACAGTACTCGATACATCACCATGCAACCGCCGCTGCCCCCGGCTACCTGGGAAGCCGAAGTCACCAAGATGCGCAAGATGCTCGGCGCTCCCATCCCCGATGCGTCCGCCGCGCTGATCATCAAGTATTTGCAGACTCACTACACGCCGGAAACGCGCAAGCAGTAGGGTCGCCCGGTGAATTTGAACTAGCGGCCCACGACATATCGACGCCAACCGGGCTAAGTCCCGATTAGTTGGATTACCGGACATGTCCTTTCCTAGTACCCTAGCTGGTATTCCTATTTCATGAAGATTCGGAGGGAGCCCGCTGGCTCGCGGAGCCGCGCTACTTCCGGGGTTGCGCGGAGGGCGGCAGCATGCCGTTGAGGCGAAGGTAACTTGCCAACTGCGAGTAGTGGTCAGCCAAATCGGCAACCAGCTCTAAGACAGCGCGAGCGCGCGGGGTCTTGCGACCGCCGAAGAAAGTGATGGTATCGCCCAACTTCGAATCCTGCAGCGTGGTGACCGCCTGCGAGCAAAAGTCGAATGACGATTGAAGCGCCGGCTGCAGCTTGTCCTTCGGATCGGTCTCGCTGACCTTGAAATCCTTGGGCACCGGATTGTCCGAAATCATGGAGCACACGAAATAATTTGCCTGTGCCACGTGCGCGGCGATCTTTCCGAACGTCCACTGTTCCGGAGTGGGGCGATATCCGAATTTATCGGCAGGCATTTCGTCGACGGCGGCCGCAATCAATTTGGACTGCCGGTTGAACATTTCCTGCACGCCTGCCGCGACGGGATTGGCCACCGTGCCCTGTGCGCTAGCCGCAAGCGGTGCTGCCATGCAGATCAGAGCCAGCCGGACGAGACGTTTCATCGTTCTTGCCTTTCGCTAACGAGGATGTGTGGCAGCCAGCCAGTTACGGCTCACAGAGCGGAAAGATACCTCCGCGATCCAAGAGTGTCAACCAAGAGACGCCATGCGTATTCGTGCTTCCGTTCCCAGCCGTGGATGTCTTTGCAGAACGTAATCTCGTTCGTATCAATATTCGATGGCCTAGGTCCCTGAGAACTGATTACAGCTCCTGATTAGTTCTATAAAAGGGAAAGTCAAGAAAAACACTTCGCCTGCGACCGGATTGTTTCTTGGCTTCCAGCCCCTGTCATTGAGCAGGATGTGTTCTTGCCTTCCGCTCCATAAGCTCGGGACGTTAGACATAGTCGTGTAGCGGGTTTGGGTTTCTCTCCCAGCGGTTTTCATCGCCTCTTGGCGACGAAGCCAGTCCGTTCTGAGACCAACAAGCAGAAGGGTTGTCAGGTGGCAACCATGGTTCTATTGGAGACTC
>Ga0187858_10001631_pt1 | contig 24546 bp, 16 predicted proteins | sample June2016WEW_8_15_FD_133015 | JGI IMG/M metagenome (GOLD analysis project Ga0187858, IMG submission 133015) | Peatland microbial communities from SPRUCE experiment site at the Marcell Experimental Forest, Minnesota, USA - June2016WEW_8_150 | ecosystem: Environmental > Terrestrial > Soil >...
CACATCAGGGCTACCGAACCAGGGGCCGAACCCCAGCCCAGGTTCTAGCCCGAGGGAGATCCAACTATGCGCCCGCATCATGAACATGAACGAGAAGTGTCAACACCTATCCGGTACTGGACACACTAGTCACGCGGCTTGTCTTGTCGACCATTCCATTTCCGCCCCGAACCTCACCGTGGATCGATCCACCCGGGATTTCCGGAGATTATCCTCCATCGCCCCCTGCCGCAGGCACAATAGGGGATGGAGAAAGGGACAGGCCCACCGCCAGCTGGGCCACAGGTCGGTCGGACAATTCGGATGCTCAGCCTTTCAAGCCAATGGGGCGCTGATTGAATCAACTCCTGCCCCTGCTTCGGAATACCCCCTCGCCTGGGCAATCGACCCCTTTCATCTCGGGTTCGATCTACTACCATCAGGCCCGCATCTCGGAAGAGCGACTCATCAGAACGGGATTTCGGACGGGCATGCCGATTCGGACCTCAATCCTTCCGCCGTTTGGGCGTGAGATCCCGTCCGGGGCGCGATCGTCGTAGCTAGGTTTTCCCTGGACGGAATACTTTGCCTGGGCCCCAGGGAGTACCCAACCAGGAAAGGAACCATCGGTCCAGCCCCCACCAGCCCGCCGTTTTCCAGGCCAGGATGATTAGGATCTCCAAGATCAATAGGACTGGGTTGGTGCTCACCGCCCCCGAGAGGAGGTAGTTCATGTTCATGAAGCAGCCGAAGAAGGCCGCGAGACCGGTGAAGATCCCGAGGACCAGGGCAATGCCGACCAGGAATTCGCCCCAACTCACGGCGTAGCTCCAGCCCCCCAAATGCGGCATAACCGCATTCTGAAGGAAGGCGGCATACCAGCCCTGAACGTTGGGATGGGCCCCAGTTGCCTGCCCCAGCGCGCCTTTGACAAACCCACCTAGCGCGGTTCCAGCCTTCGCTCCGACCCAGGTATCGCTGTGGAGTTTCTCCCACCCAGCCAGAATCCACTGATAGCCGGCATAGACCCTGACAAGCAGCCAAATCCAAGACCAGCGGACGGAATTGAACAGAGCTCGGGCAACAGGAGGGTCCTCGAGCGTTTCCACTGCGGCCGGCTGGGGACTTTTTGATGTCATCTGATTCCTCCTCATCCAAGAATGAAACTCATTCGATCCGCCAGAGGCTTCCCGCAGCGATTCGAAGCCTGCACTGCCAAACTCGCAAGTCTCAGGTGGAAATGCCACCGTCTGCCAAATGATATCTCATCTTCATGAATTGACGACCGCTGGCAGAGTCGGGGCGGGCTGCCACCTCTCATCTGCTCGCCGACGTTTCTCGTTCCGACCCACTTCTCCACGTTTCCGGCATTGCCAGATCTTCGCGTGCCGATCGATTCAAAGAACCCGCCCCCCAAGGGGCACGGTTCTTCGCCGCGAACCCACGCGAAACTGCGGCAATCCCTGCCCGCGGGAGGGGCAGCGACCTGGCGAGACCGGAGTGCCTTCATTGTCTGCGCACAATCAGCAACCCCGAGCCGCGTTCTGCCGTTCGGCCCGCAGCAGATTGCCGCCTGGGTACCATGATCGCCCGTCCTTGGGCGTGACCGCAGCTCGATTCCTGAACTCTAGGTGAGGGTTGGTCCTTCGGGCGGTAGACGTTGGGTATCGAAGGGGGATCTTGACCGCGATGGCTCCCTGTCTGTTGCCTGATCTGGGCTGCCAACCCATTTGGCGAAGGGGTTCTTTGCCAGACGACGCGAGAATGCTCAAATCAGCCAAGCGCTGGCTACTTGTATTCCGGTCCGCAAGGGGTGGGCGCACCGGCACTCCCGGCCCATCCGTGCCTACCGCGACTGGACCCTCTCCCTGCCCCCGGGTCCGCTCGGATAACACGACCTCCGCTCGACCCGCGCCCAGAAGTCGAGCCCCAGAAAACGGCAACCTGGGCTATGATTGACATCCGGGAGAATGAGCCATGGCCGAGGACTTGATTAAGCGCATTGGACGGGATGGGGTTCGATTCGTATGTCTGCAGTTCATGGATGTGGTGGGGACTGTCAAAAGCGTAGATCTCCCTGCCCACCGCCTGGAAGACGCCTTGGAGAATGGGGTTTGGTTTGACGGCTCCTCGATCGAGGGGTTCGCCCGAATCCAGGAATCAGACATGCTTCTTCGTCCCGACATCTCCACCTATCAGGTGCTTCCCTGGAGCGAGCCGGAGCGCAAGCGGGCACGCATGTTTTGCGACGTCTACACCTCCGAAGCCGAGCCCTTCGCCGGGGATCCGCGCGGGGCGCTCAAGCGGATGCTGGGCAAGGCAGCCGATCGAGGTTGGCAATTCAACACCGGCCCCGAACTCGAGTTCTTTCTCTTCCGCCGCGATGGCGACATCCGCCCGGTTCCTCATGACACCGGGTCCTACTTCGACTTCTCGGCGCGCGATGAGGCCCAGCGCGTGCGCAACCAGATCATTTTTGCCCTCGAGCAAATGGGCCTGGAGGTCGAGATGGGCCACCACGAGGTGGCCCTGGGACAGCACGAGATCGACTTCCATTATGCAGACGCGCTAACCACGGCCGACAATGCAGTCACCCTCAAGTATGCTGTCAAGGCGGTTGCTAACCTGAACAACTTGACGGCTACTTTCATGCCCAAGCCTATTTTTGGGATCAACGGATCAGGCATGCACACGCACATGAGCCTGTTTCAGAAGACCGCCCGCGGAGCCAGAGCCTCCAATCTCTTTTATGACGCCAAGGATGAGTTTCACCTTTCCGCCCTGGCCAAGTCGTTCCTGGCTGGATTGATCGATCACGCCCGTGCGCTGGCGGCCGTGGTGGCCCCGACCGTGAACTCCTACAAGCGCATCGTCCCGGGTTATGAGGCCCCCGTCTACGTGTGCTGGGCACAGATCAATCGCTCGGCGCTGATCCGCATCCCGCGCTATTCCGCGGGGAAAAAGAGCGGCGCGCGGATCGAACTGCGCTTTCCGGATCCCTCCTGCAACCCCTATTTGGCATTCGCCGCGATGCTGGCGGCGGGAATGGACGGGGTCGACCGCAAGCTGGTACCTCCCGCCCACGTCAACAACGTCGACGTGTACCATCTTTCGGAAGAAGAGGTGAAGCGCCGCGGCATTCCCATGCTCCCCGGCTCACTCTTGGAAGCTCTGGCTGAGCTGAGCAAGGACGAGGTCGTCAAGGGGGCTCTGGGCCGTGCCGTGTATGAGGCCTTTGATCGGGCCAAGCACGAGGAGTGGGACGACTACCGCATTCATGTCACCGACTGGGAAATCGAACGATACCTTGAGAACGCCTAGCCTGACTGGGTGAAAAGCGGAAGGCACCGCGCAGGTTTCCTCTTGGCAGGCTGCAATCCGGCGGCAGGGGGGGCAAGTCCGCCGCCCGAGCTGGATTCGAGCCCGCCCTGCTCTTTCCTTTCCAGAAGGTTCTCGGCCCATGGTGCTCATCATCGGGGCAATGCATTCAGCATTGAATCCGAATGAAGCGGTGAGGTGACCGACGGGCGCGGAACGGAGCCGGCCATCTGGGCGATGAGCCGGATGCCCCGTTATTCCCTGAGGCACGTGCTCAAGACCCCTTGAACGCCGGGGATCCCTTGGCCCCCACCGCAGCCTGCGATCCCCGAGAAGGAACTAGCCGAGGTCGTGGCGCAGGTCTCGGGCACCGGGAAGAGCCGGATGCTTGGGCCGGGTCTTCTCCGGTTCGAGTTGATTTCGGCTGCCCGGGGGCTTCTCTTCTGCCGGAAACCTTTGGAGGCGCCTACATGTCTTCCCTGCGTCTACAAGTCAGACCCAGCGATTGTGACTTCTACGGACACGTGAACAACGCCGTCTACGTGAGCTACTTCGAGCAGGCTCTGGCCGAGTGCTTGACTTCGATGGGCTACGCGCTCGACTGGCAACCGCAAGGCGAACACTCCTGGCAAGCACGGTCATTGACTCTCGAGTACCGGCAGGCGGCAGCCTACGGAGATGCCTTGGAAGGGAACCTCTGGTTGGCAATTCCGGATCCGGTCCATCCGGCCTTTGCCTTCGAGATGCTTCGGCGAACATCCAGTCGTGCCAACGCAACCCTGCCCCTCTTCCGCGCGCTGGGTGCCTGGTCCCGTTACCGCAGGGGGACGAACGAGCCCCAGCAGATCCCCGCGGAATTGATGATGAGACTTCCACGAGACGGGGGATCTCTCCCGCGGGAACCGCGCGGGGCTCCTGCCGCCTCCCAAGCGAAAAGATACTTCCTGAACCACATTGTCGAGCGCAATGAAGTCGATCCGACAGGGCAAGTCCACCTGCAAGCTCTCTTCCGGATGCTTGAGGAAAGCCTTTCCAGCGCCTGCACTCAGGCGGGATGGCCAGTGGAACGCTGGCTGGCCGCCGGGTTTTTCACGGTGCAGACCCACCACGACTGCCAGATCCTTTCCCTGCCTAAGGCCGGCGAGGACGTCAGGATCGTGAGCCAGCTGGTGGAGGTGCGACGCCTTGGGGGCACCTGGCTGATCGAGGTGCAGCGGCCGGCGGACGGGCGGCTGCTTGCGCGGGATCACTCCACGGGGGTTCACCTTAACCTGGAAGGGCGGCCAGCCTCTCCGCCTTCGCAAATCCTCGAGAACATCCAATTTGGATAGAGGCAGAGATCCGTTTCCTGCGCCAGCTCCTCTCCGTCATGCTCTTACCGAACTTCCCTTCGGCACTCTCCTCTTGGCCAGCGTGCGCCAAGGTGCGGGCTCGCGCCTTGCCGCGGCCCCCGCCGCCCTCGCAGGCCAGATGGAGCCGGGCATCTTTTTGGCGGGGGGTTCAGCCTCTCGCGGATATCGCTGGTGCCTGGCTCGTCCTTCACTTTCAGGTCGAAAATGGCAGGTAAGGATAGGCCGCGTCGAGGAGAGGCTTGGGTGGGTCGGAAGGTCATGGAAGGGCACAGGCTATTGGTAGGTCCGCATCAAACGGCCTAGAATCTAGGCCTATCGCTGTTATCGACCATTTCAAAGAGCTTGCTCCCGGCATTATTGGAGCCAAACGTGCCTTGTCGGTCACCTAAGATTGTCCTCCTGGCTTTGATCGCTGTCGCGCTGGAGAGCTGCAGCGGACCGGCGGCCTCCCAAGCGATGATCACACCTTCTGCGGCTATCAATCCGACGATGACGGCGCTTCCAACGCTATCACCGGCACCATCCTTGACCCCAACGGTGAACCCGGCCTCCACCAACACCCCTTCTCCCACCAGTCTCCCTCTGTACCTGCCGGCGACTGTCTGGCCCGAGGACCCAGAGGTAGCTGTTCTGGTCTATCACCGTTTCTTGCCGGATACGGCACCCTATTCCACAACCACCAAGATGCGCCTGAAGGACTTCCGAATTCATTTGCAGCGACTGTATGATGCCGGTTACAGCCTGATCCCCCTGGAAGATTGGTTGAACGGCAACCTGACTTTGCCAGCCGGGCGGCGCCCTTTGATCTTGACTATGGATGATTTGTTCTTTGCCGACCAAATCTTTCTGAACGAGGAGGGTCAGCCCTCGACAGATTCCGGGATCGGTGTCCTGTGGCAGTTCTCACAGGAGCATCCTGATTTTGGCTTTTCGGTAGCCCTATTTGCGAACCTGGGCGATAAGGACTATGCCAATGAGGAGGTGAATGGGCGTTTTCTGTTGGGAAAGGATTGGCAAGACAGCCTAGCCAAGGTGATTGTATGGTGCCTTGAGCACAACGCCTTCCCTTACAACCACACCTTCACTCACCCCCGCCTGGATCTGACTCCTGCCAATGTGATCACCTGGGAGCTGCGTGAAAACGATGACACCCTGCGCTCTTTCCTGGCACGTGCCGGACGAGAGGACCTGGTCTCTAAGCTGGATAACCTGGTGGCTCTGCCATACAGTATCTGGCCTACCAGCGAGGGCGAGAAAAAGCTCCTGGAAACGTACATCTCCCCTGAGGGGAAGCCCGTTCAGGCCATTTTCGAGGCCGATTACGCTTATCGACCCAAATACATGCCAGCGCCCTATTCAGCTGCATTCGACCGCTACCATCTTCCACGCATGGAGGGTTTGAATTCAGCCATCGATCTGTTGGAAACCAAGAAGGACTTATTCCCACCGGTGAGCACATGCCAGGTGGGCCCGCTAGATGACACCCAGCTCGCGGACACGACTTACCTGGCCAGCCAAGTGATGAAGATGGTAGACCTCTCCCGCTGTACGGCTGGGGTATATGCGTTTCAAGGGCAGTTGTTCCGTGTATCCGCAGGAAATGCAGAGCAGCTTAAGACTGGTCCATAGATCCTCCGAAATAACGATTGAATGACCCCTCAGCAAGAAAGTACAGGGAGCAAGGAAAAGAACTGAACCCCTCTGCCCGCCATTCTCTCCCCGGTACGCCGTCCCGATCCTCTCTCTATGCCTTCAGGCTCTCCCGGCCCAGGCAGCCAGTCGGCCTGCAGGTCCCAGCAGAGCCCGAGCCAAGTTGGCTGGCGCCTGAGATATGCCCGGGTCCATTTGAGTGCGCCGCTGGGACTGACGGCATGGCTCCGTTTCTTCTTTGGGATCCCATGAGGTATGGTTTTTGTGAGGTCCCAGGCGGGATTTTTAGCCGGCCGACCCCGTCCTCACGTTCTGGGGCAGGATTCATTCGAACCCACCGCCCCGTCTTTGCCCCCCACTGTCCCACATGTGCTGTACGCATACTCGACTTCCACTTCGCCTCACGGCTTCCAGGCTGCGAGCTGATGGGCCACGGAGCGGCCTCGTGCCTTCCCCAGAGAACTCCTAGCGCGAGGCTCCGCAGCTACAGCGTAGATGTCGATTCTCCCCTGCGAGGATCTCAAGTGTCGCTGGCCTAACCCGGCCTCCCGCCCCAACGTCGGGCTTCCCGCGTGGAAGCAAGAAGTTGCTTGGGGTAAGATAACTCCTCTTTCCGGGCTGGGGAGGGGCAAAGGCCCTGAGCTTGCCTTTGACGTTAGCCGTCGGAACCGCTGGTGACGGGAAAGAGAGGTCTTGTGCTACGGAGAGGTCCCATTCGGTTCCTGATCCCGCTTCTCATCATCATCGCCCTAGTCCTGGCCTTCCTCATCTGGGGTCTCCCGACTCCTTCCGCACGGGTCCCAACCCCCGCCGGCACAGCCACTCTGGGCTCACAGACCGCTCGGGGTCGAGTGCTGTATGTAGCTCAAGAGACTACGGCCACCTTGGGCGGCAAGAGCCAACCCTACGAGGGGCTGGTCGTGCAGATCCTGGACGGGCAATACCAGGGGGTGAAAACGCAGGTGAATTACTACGGGGAGAGTCAATTCCGCCTCGCCCCGGGCGACCAGATCTATGTGGCGCTCAGCCTGAGCCCGAGTGGGCAGCTGCAGGCGAACTACGCCGATTTCGTCCGCTTGCAGCCTCTGGTTGTCCTGCTCCTGGCCTTTGTGCTGGCGATGCTGGCGATGGGCCGCTGGAAGGGCCTGGGCAGCCTTGTGGCCCTGGCGATTACCATGGTGGTCATCGTCCGCTTTGTCATCCCCCACATCCTCGCCGGAGAGGACCCGGTCCGGGTGAGCTTGACGGGGGCGATCCTGCTGCTTGGCGCAACGCTCTATTTGACCTACGGCTGGAACATGAAGACCCACGCTTCCGCCATCAGCATGACGCTTTCGCTCCTGCTGACCGGGGCCCTCTCCTCGCTCTTCGTGTTCTTGACCCGCCTGACCGGCTACGGGGATGAGAACGTCATGTATCTCATGCAGTCGCTGTCCGCACAGATCGACCCGCGGGGCTTATTGCTCGGGGCGATGATCATCGGCGCGGTGGGAGTGCTGGGCGACCTGGTCACCTCGCAGTCCGCGGCCGTGTTCGAGATCTATGATGCCAACCCGTTTCTGGGGGTGCGGCGGACTTTCGAGAAGGCCATGCGCGTCGGCCAGGACCATGTAGCGGCCACCGTCAACACCTTGGTGCTGGCCTACACCGGGGCCTCCCTGCCGCTGCTGCTCATGTTCACCCTGGGCAACGGCAACTACGGGTTCTTCATCAACTCAGAATTGCTTTCCGAGGAGATCGTGCGCACCCTGGTCGGATCTTTGGGGCTGGTGGCTGCCGTCCCGATTTCAACCCTGGTGGCCACCCTCTTGATCGTGAAGCAGAAAGATCAGGAGCCGGAGGGCGGCCTTGTCCTCCCCGGAGCGCGGAAGGAACCGTCGGACGATCCGGTCCGCGGGGACCGGTTATGAGACCCGGGCCTTCGCGCATGGTATCCAGCCGGTTTTCATGCCTTGGGCTGGGTCAGCTCAGGTGCCCAGGAGGTTCGATCCCGACCTGCTCCCGGACCGGCTCCAGGGGAGCCGGACCGGTTCCCCTGAGCCTTTGATGATCCCGGTGAACTGAGGAAGTCCGGCCTCCAGGTCACCTCGCCCGTGGGCCCGTCCTCGAGCGGATCGGGATCCCCCTCGATGGTCTGTTGAGCCGCTTGGGGGCGAGCGCTAAGCTTCTGCCTTCCACTCCCCGCCGACCCATGTGGGCGCCAAAGGGCGGCTAGTCTGGATAAGGCCATCGGAAACGATCCGGGGCCATCTAGGTATTGTCACGGCACAGGATGGTGCCCAGCACAAGGCCAGGGCTGGACAACCGCCCTCGCAGTGCGCCCAGGACAGCAAGCAAGACCGCGGCTTCGGGCGAAGGAGGTGAGGCCATCTCCGAGGAAACCTGGGGCGATCACGACGTGCCCATTGCGGAAAAGCCATGCCCCGATTATTGCCCCAGGAATTGCCGCCTGCGGCCCGACTAGGCCCTGAAGATTGGCCCTGACCCAGGCACTGGCTCGGATTGCGGCCGTTTGCCTACAGGGCCCCACAAGATAGTCTGATCGAGCAACCGCGCTTCCTAATTCCAATGCAAATGCCTCCGGGTGTTTCCTTCCCTTCCCCGGCCGCGACCACAACCGTGCCCCGGCGCCCCCTTCGAGCTGCATCACTCAAAGGAGGCCACGAGCGGAGCCAAGTCAAATCCCACATTCCCGCATTTCGGCCTAGATTCCTGGGAATCCGGGAGGCTGTTGACATTTCGGAATCATTGAGTACAATCTTGGTATCCTGGTCTGACCAGTATACCTCAGGAGTTAGGATGCAAGTTCACCCCGTCTTCCACCAGACTCTTTCCGCCAGCGTTGCAGGAAGAATCGCCGCCTCCCTTCTGGACGGTTCCTTGAAGCCCGGGGACCAGCTTCCGGCAGAGCGGGAACTTATGGGACAGCTCGACGTCAGCCGAGCGACCCTGCGTGAGGCTCTCAAAGGACTCGCCGAGAATGGGCTGATCGAGGCCAGACCCGGGGTGGGCTGGTACGCCCGCGCGATCGATGAAACCAACGTGGCCCAGGCCCGCGAACTGGCTCAGGGCTATGGGGAGAGGACCCTGCCCCGGACCGCCCCCGCCTCCGTGCCCGTAGCGGGCCCGCGCCGCCTTCCCACCTCTCCCGAGAAGCCGCTGCATATCCCCAACTTGCAAACAGACCGGCTCGGGACCTTCGAGTTTATCTCCTGGTGGGAACGCGACAAGGTCCAATCGGCCAAAGTGCTGGTGGTCGGGGCAGGAGCTCTGGGCAATGAGGTGATCAAGAACCTGGCGCTGATGGGGGTGGGGAACCTGCTGGTCATGGACTTCGACACGATCGAGGCCGCCAACCTCAGCCGTTCCATCCTTTTTCGCGAGGGTGACTCGAACCGCAACAAGGCCGAGGTCGCTGCGGCACGCGCCCGCTCCATCAACCCCCAGATCCACGTGCAGTACCTCCGCGGGGACGTCGCCACACAGCTCGGGCTGGGGGTGGTCCGCCGGATGGACGCGGTAATCGGGTGTCTGGACAACCGCGAGGCGCGCCTGGCGCTCAACCGCTATTGCTACTGGATGAACAAACCCTGGGTCGACGGGGCCATCCAGGAGTTGATGGGACTGGTGCGAGTCTTCATTCCCGGCCAGGGAGCCTGCTTTGAGTGCACCCTGACCGAGCAAGCCCGGCGAGACCTCTCGGTGCGGTACTCTTGCCCGTTGCTGGCGCGCCAGAACATCCTGCTCGGCAAGGTGCCCACCACTCCGACCATCGCTTCGATCATTGGCGCCATGGAGGCGCAGGAGGCGCTAAAGCTGATCCACGGGCTCCCGGTCGAGCCCGGGAAGGTGGTTCACTTCAACGGTTTGACGAACGAGATGTACACCAGCGCTTACGTCGCCCGCGAGGACTGCGAGAGTCACTGGGTCTACGGCGAGGTGACAGAACTTCCAGCACGCGCCGACCGCACCACCCTGGAGGAAATGCTGCGCATCGCACGCGCAGACCTTGGGCCGGAGGCGGTCCTGGATCTCGACCAGGAGATCATCGTTTCGCTAAGTTGCCCCACGTGCAAGACGAGAGAGACGGTTCTGCGACCGCTCTCAGAAGTCTCCTTTGAAGCCGGACACTGCCCAACTTGCGGGGTCCTGCGGGAAACCGAAATGACCCACCAGATCAGCGGGAAGGAGACCTTCCTGCATCGCACGCTGGCCAGTGTTGGCGTGCCGCCCCTCCATATTCTGCGTGCGCACAACTCGCGTGAGTTTCGGTTCTATGAGCTCAGCGGCGACCTGCCCGAGGCCCTTCACTTCAGAGATTTCGAAGGACCTGAGGCAGTCCGGCCACCGACCCTGCGTGAACGCATTCGCCTGGGCGCCCCGCCGGAAGCCGAGGGCCCCTCAGAGAACCCGGCCCGCGGGCGGGTGGTGCTGCACAACCAGCCTGAGCCATGACCTTGCGGATCCGATCGATGACGCATTCCGGCGACCGATCCCCGAATCTGAACCTCCTGGAGAGGCTGGGAGCGGTGTTCCTGGCTGTCCTCCTCACCGGTGTAGCCTTTGCTTTCGTGGGCCTGGTCAACGTCTCGATCCAGGCGTGGGCGCTCAATCTCGCGATTGCCGCGGGTCTCGGCCTGATCTCTGGCCTGGCCGCGCGGCTGGCCCTGCGCCGCTACCGCTGGCCGTTGCGGATGGCGGCGGCACTGGCCACCGTGGTTGTGGGCATGATCTTCGTGGGATGGCTGACCTTGGGGTTCGCGGGAATCATGCCTCGGGCCAGCTCGCACCTTGGCGTGGACTGGGGCGGGCTGGCCCGCGTGGCGTTGGGCATTCTCGCCGCCCTTCTGACGCTGAGGGCCTGGAGATCACCGACGGCTCGCGCCGAAGACCTTCGCAGGCCAGGCTCGGCCACGGAGGGCCTGCCCTCACCCAACGCCGCTCTTCCAACTCCCTTGATCCCCTCGCTGCAACAGAGGCAAGAATCCTTGGGGGCCACAGGGGACGGGCCCACCGCCTCAGGACGTCGACCCGCCTGGCTTCCCCGTGCCAAGCCCATTTCGCAGGGCTGGGCCTCCCGTTTGAACTACTGGCGGCAGCACGCGCTGCCCCAGCGACATTCCGGAATCCATCTGATCGGTGCGGTAGAACATCGCTGCCCCTATTGTCTTGAGATCGTCAAACCCGGCGACCCGCGCGGAGTGGTGACGTGCCCGGTATGCCACACCCAGCACCACGCCGACTGCTGGGCCGTCACCGGGATGTGCCAGGTTCCCCACCATCATGCTTAAGAACCCAGGCAGCCAACCCATGCCGCGGAACGCCATCGCCATCCTCAATCAATCCAGCAATGTCCGGGAGGCTTTGATCCATGGCTGACATCTCGGTAACCATCGTCCTGCCCAGCGGCGGGGCCCGCACGGCAGAAGTGCCCGATGACGTGCCCATTCACGACCTCCTGGGCGAGCTGACTTCCCTGCTCAAGCTCCCCACCGTGGGTCCCGACGGCCGTCCGATGGGGTACCGGCTGGACAGCAAAGCCCTCGGGCGAGAACTGCGCGAGGATGAAAACCTGGCCAGCGCCAAAGTTCCAGAAAACGACCGGCTGATCCTCACCACCGATATCACGGCGGGTGCCATGTCTTTGGATCAGAGCCCACGGATGCGTCGCCTCTGGGCGGACCTGGAATTGATGAAGGAACTCGCCGCACGCAGCGCCCTGATCCGCTTTGAGTCCGGGCCGACCCCGCGCGCCCTCCCACCCGAGCGGTATGTGGTTACCTATCTTTGCAAAGGAATCGCCTCGGTCGATCGCCATGGGCGGCCGAAATACTCCAACTATCATCAGGTCGAAATCTACTTGCACAACCAATACCCCCAGCGGTGGCCAGGAATGCAGTGGCTGACCCCGATCTGGCATCCCAACATCCAGCACCTGAACGGGAGCGTCTGCATCGACGCGGCCTGGTGGACAGCCAGCCGATCCCTCAATCGCCTGGTGATCATGCTGGGGGAGATGGTGCAATACAAGAACTTCCACGATGACCCGACCCAGCCGCCCTTTCCCTGGGACGTGGAGGCCGCGCGCTGGTGCCGCGCCTACCGGGCCGCCCACCCACAAGCCTTCCCGGTCGACAAGCGCGAGCTATTGCGACCCGAACGGGTGAAGCTGGCCCCTGAGCCGGAGAAGAAACTGCGGATCAAGTTGAAGTGAGGCAGGGCGCCGCCCGCGGCCGCGGCGCTCAAATCGGGCAGGAAAAATGGAGGCAAAGAAATGGCTGACGTACCTGTCACGGTGGTTCTGCCCTCGGGCGGGACCCGGAATGCGGAAGTTCCGGATGACGTCAAGGTGAAAGAGCTGATCCCGGAGCTGACTACATCCCTGCAGCTCCCCAGCACCGGTCCCGATGGTCGCTCCATGAGTTATCGAGTGGACAGCAAGGCACTGGGCCGGGAGCTTCAGGAGGAGGAAACCCTTTCTCAGGCAAAGATCCCACAGGGCGATCGGCTCATCCTGACCGCGGATGTTACGGCAGGCTGAATTCGGTGAAGCCAACGTCTGATCCTCCGAACGGGAGAGCGGACGGCCAAGCGCCTTCGGACGAGGGCCGCGTGCGGCTTTACCCGCCCGAGGCGACTCGGCCGCGCTTTTCCCGTATCCCGAGAGCCCTGGCGCAGCGCTGGCGCTCAGCCTTCGAGTTCAATGGCGCCTTCCCTGCCACCTCGGTCTTTGTCCCGCAACAGGCTTTCCTGGAGATCTGTGCCCACGCCGAAAGCGACTTCCACAACGAGGTCGGGGGAATCCTGGTGGGCAAGTGGTGCCTGGACAAGGCGAGCCGTTCGCCCTTCATCGTTGTTGAGGGGGTGCTCCCCGCGCGCCACACGCGCCACGGGACGAGCTTCCTCACCTTTACCCAGGAAAGCCTGCTCGCCCTTCATGATGAGTTGGAGCAGAGCCATCCCGGCAAACGCATGGTGGGTTGGTTTCATACCCACCCGCGCATGGGGGTATTCCTCTCGGAGTATGACACCTGGCTCCACCAGCACTTCTTCCCGGAGTCCTGGCAAGTGGCGCTCGTGATCGAGCCCTGGACCGCGACCGGTGGGTTCTTCATCCGGGACCAAGACGGGCAGCTGGACGCGCAGCGTTACTTCGGCTTCTGCGAGCTTCTCCCCGCCGGGCGAGAGAGCGTCATGCGCTGGCAGAACCTGCTGCCGGCAGGTGACGGCGAAAAAGAGCTGACCTCGGGAGGTTGAAATGATGAGTCGCAGGATGAGGACGTACTACTACGCTGTTCTGGGGGCCATGGGAGGACTAGCAGGTTGGGTCATCAGCAATCTGCTGGGCCTATCCTTCACCCCTAGTCTCTATGTCAGCGAGGCTTTGGTCGGGTCCTTGATCGGGCTTTGCGTTGGGGTTCTCATCGGAGCCGCAGAAGGACTGGTGACCCTCAACCTGGTTCATGCAGCCCGAGCCGGGGGCTTTGGGGCGCTGCTCGGCCTCCTGGCCGGGAGCGTGGGGCTCCCACTGGGTGAGCTCTTGTTTCAATCGATCGGGGCCGGTCCGGTCGGGCGAGCCCTCGGATGGGCCCTCTTCGGCCTGCTGATTGGACTGGCCGAGGGTGTCGGCGGACGGTCCCAGATCTGGAAAGGAGCCCTGGGAGGCTTTGCCGGGGGTCTGGTCGGTGGGGCGCTCCTGGAGGGCTCGCGCGGCTGGCTGGCGAACCCGCTCCTGGGAAAGGCGGTCGGCCTGATCCTCCTGGGGGCCTCGGTCGGCGCATTAATCGCCTTGATCGCCGTACTCCTTTCGCGGGCCTGGCTGGAGGTGGTCAGCGGCAAACTCAAGGGGACCGAGTTCATCCTGGACAAATTCATGAAGCCGGGCGGGCCCAGCGCTGTTCTGGGAAGTGACGCGCTGAAAGCCGAGATCGCCCTGCCCGATCCCGATGTGGCGCCACAGCATGCCATGCTCTCCGGAACGGGCATGCATTTTGTCCTGAAGGATATGAGCACCAGCGGGACCTTTGTCAACTCCCGGCGGATCGAGCTGGCCACGCTGAGCGATCGACAGCGCATCCGCCTGGGGAATACCGAGCTTGTCTACCACGAGAGGAGGTGAAATGTTGCCTCAAGTCCGAGCCCGCTTCTTCCGCCTTGCCGGCGCATTCTCCCTGGTCGCCCTGACCGCTTTCACCCCTCTCGCCGCCGCGCAAGCGAGCCCAAACGCCACCCTGCACGTCACCCAGATCGACACCTCCTGGTTTCCGATGGTCAAGGTGTATGTCTCGGCCACCGACGCGAACGGCGAACCGGTTCCGGTCAATCCGAATCAGATCGTGCTGGCCGAGAATGGAAAGCCGGTGCAACCCACCTCAATCAAGGGGTTGGGGCCGGACGAGCCATTGACGACAATGCTGGTCATCGACGTGTCCGGGAGCATGCTCCAAGCGGGGAAACTTCAAGGCGCCCAGGCCGCGGCCAAAGCGTACGTCCAGCAGATGCGGCCGGGCGACGAGGCAGGAATCATCACCTTTAGCACCCAGATCAGCTCCGTGCAACCCATCACCTCCGACCGTCAAGAACTGCTCTCCGCCATCGACAGCCTTCACGCGGAAGACAACACGGCCATGTATGATGCCCTCTACAAGGCGGTGGGAATCCTGCAGGGAGTGAGCGGACGCAAGGCCATCATCGTCCTGACGGACGGGATGGACAATGTCAGCACCCATAACGCGGGGGAGGTCATCAACGCCATCGGCCCTGCCGGACTGAGCATCTCCACCATCGGATTGGGCGAACCCTCTAAGGGAACGGCCAGCCTGGCTGGGATCGACGAGGGAGCTCTTCGCACCCTCGCGGATCAGGCGGGCGGAACCTACGGTTTCGCAAACGACCCATCCGCGCTCACCGACATCTACCAGCGGTACGGTCGCGCCCTGCAAAGCGAGTACGTGGTCGAGTACACCTCGCCTTCTACCCTGCGGGACGGCGTGAATCGATCCCTAACGGTCAGCCTCAGCGGAGCAACCCCGGTCCCCGCCATTCCAACCCGATACAACCCGGGCGGACTTGTGCCGGAGGTTCCACAGAAGACCTCCTGGCCGCTTTTCTTCGGGCTGCTGGCTGGGTTGCTGATCCTGCTTTTTGCTCCCCCCTTGATTTCGCGAGGGGCCTTGATGTTCCGTGGATCTCATGGGCAGGTCTCCGCCAGCCGGGGTGCCAGCACTCGCATCAAGCTGCTCGGGGAAACGGGCGCCGACGTTCGCCAGGGGAGCCAGCCTCCTCGCATCCGCTTGCACTAGCTCGTCCCGGTGAGGGGCCGCTGCCGCCCCTCACCGCTGCAACCGGCTTGGGCGGGCGCTCGGGATCCCTGCGCAACTGGGACAGGGCTGGCCGTCTCGCGAGGAACTGCTCGTCTGAACCTCCTTTGAGGAAGAAGTGTCCGATCCTTAAGAGGATCACGGAGTAGTCGGACAGACTTCGTAGGTTGGTATGAGAAGACCGGTGTTGCCACTAATCCATGGAGGAAACGATGAGCATCAGGATCACCCGGAGCATTGGCATCTTGCTTTTGAGCTTGTTCTTGATTCTGTGAGGCGCGCTGCCTCTCCTGCGTTTCAGCTTCAAGTCGGAAGATATCATGCTGGAGATCCCGGCGATTGTGGCCGGGGTGCTTCTTCTCCTGGGACGCTAGCCGGCCGGACTCGCTTCCGCGCAAGCCTTTGGTCGTCTGGATTGACCACCAGGATGCAGGCCTAGCGGAGGGCTCGCACTCGTGATCCCGATGCCGGGGCCTTAAATCGATCGTGGCCGATCCCGCCGGCTTTCAGCCTTGCGGTCGATCCACCCTTCTCGACCTCCGGCGCGCCTGGGTGCGAGGACCTTTTCAAGTGCGGGCGCGTTTGCTGATGCAAACCGGGAACTCCTCAAAGCGCTCGAATCTTGAGCCTGGGCGGCTCACGATTTCCGAGCGTGGGAGTGATCGAAGGGTCCACTTGAGAGGCCCCACATCCTGGCTCGGGGGGCGATCACCCGGGCCAATGAAATGCTTGCCAACGGCCAATTTCCCATTTCACCTATTCGCGTGAGCGCGCGTCCTGGTCTACCGGCAAATTCCTTTCAGGGCTCAAAGCCGGTCCGGCTCGGTAGGCTGAGATCGCACGTCCTCATGTTTGCCGTTGAGGCAAGATAAGAAACCCCCTCCATCAGGGGGCGTCTCCGAGACTCCCATTCGCTCGGAACCGCCGGCAGATCCGACACCCAGAGCTTTCGAAGGATGCGAGAACGGTCCCCCTCCGCTCCTGCCCAATTCTTTCGGGAAGTCCAGATTTGCCGGTTCCAGCGAGAACGGCCTCACTTGGCCAGGGACCTCGCCTTAGCGACCTTCTGCTGAAATTGCCTTTGCGCTCGGAACGGCTACACTTGACACGACAGGGTTTGCGCTCGGCCGGACAACGCCTGGAAATCGAGGCTCGATGAACTCGCGTGAGAGGTACCTCGCGACCATGCAAGGGGCCACCCCGGACCACGTGCCCTATTTCGAGGAGGGTATCCGGGCGGAGGTGTACGAAGCCTGGCGCAGGAAGGGATTCCCCCCTGAGGTCTTTTCAAACGCCAAGTTCTCCACCGATCTGCGCGAGGAGATCGAGCTGGATCTCGATCCCCATCCCAGGCCCCGTCGTTGGCCGACTTCGCGAGCCGACCTCCGGGATTTCGCGCGGCGGTTGAATCCGGATGACCCTCGGCGGCTGCCAGCGAATTGGAGGGAACTTAGGCTCCGCTGGAAGAACCGCGATCATGTGCTGATGTTTCGGGTGCATGATGGGTTTTTTCTGACCATGGGAGTGGGCGACTGGCAGAGATTCCATGAGTTGATGAGCCTGGTCCACGACGACCCGGGATTTGTCCGCGAGGCGATGGAAAGGCAGGGCCAGTTCGCCGCCCGGCTGACGGAACGCGCCCTGGAGGAGGTGGAGATCGACTCGGCCATCTTCAATGAGCCGATTGGGGCCAACCACGGACCCTTGATCTCGCCCAGGATGTACGCGGACCTTATCCTGCCCAGCTATCGGCCCGTTTTGGAGGTCTTGCGCCGACACCATGTCGAGGTCGTCATCCTGCGCACGTATGCCAATGCCCGGGCTCTGATTCCGGCCTTGCTCAAATCGGGTTTGGACTGCCTCTGGGCCTGCGAGGTCAATACGCAGGCCATGGACTACCGTTCCCTGCGGCAGGAATACGGCCGCGACCTGCGTCTCATCGGAGGTATCGACCTGGATGTCCTGCGCCAGGATTTCAAGACAATCCAAGAGGAGGTCGAGCAAAAGGTCCCCCCTCTTCTCGAGCAGGGGGCGTACGTGCCGTTGGCCGACGGCCGGGTCAGGAAGGATATTCCCCCTCAGAACTATCTCTACTACCGCAAGTTGTTGCAGAAGATAACGCAACCGGATCAGCCCCCACTTGCCCTCAGCGACCTGTAGAGTTGAAGGTTGCCGCGCGGCCTTTAGCACCACGCTGCGGGAGGTTTGAGAGCTCCCCTGGGCGGAAAGTAGCCTCGCCCGTGTGTGAAAGGAAAGCGTGGCCGCCCCGGAAGTTCAGAATAGCCATTCCCTTTCGGGTGTTCTCGGCTAGGCTGTTTAGAAAGGTTGGGAGGGCGCTGGACGCAAACGCAACTGAGCCAAGGGGTCTTGGCTTGGTGTCCCGGTGACGCGGCTGGTCCGACTGAGGGGCGCGAACCTCAAGCAGCTGGGGGCCACGGCGTGCCGGGCCGCAAGGGGGATTGCTTCGGCGGAGGCCTCGAGGCCCCTCCGTCAGCGCTCCCACCGGCCGGCTCCCCATAGGGGGACTGGGTGCGCCGGCCTTCGCCACATGCACATGACCCGGGCCGAGGTTTGCCGGGACAGGATCTTGCCTATCCTCCCGACCCAAATCGCTTCTCCCGTTCCTAGAGTCTCAGTGTAGAAGCCCGCGGTTTCGCCGCATCGCCCGTTTCTCCGCCCTCCAGCACTCTCTCATGCGGCCAAGAGCCTTGACCCAGCCCTGGGGCTGCCTGATCGCGGTGCACCCCGAAGCGATACGACAACCCGCTTGCCCTGACCGGGAGATGCCCATACAATTCTTCTTAGAGACGGCCGAGATGGATCGCGTGGATTTCCTCCGATAGCGCTCTCAGGCGATGCACAAGAGCCGCGTTACGGCTCATCAGCCTGCCGAGCCCTTGGGGAGAGGAGAGCCCCCTCCCAGCAAGGCTTGTTGGGCGCGAGAAGCCACGGGGGTAAGAATGCCTAGTCGACGTTGGATGCTTCCGGCATTTGCAGGATTTGTTGTCGCCGTTGTCCTGATCGCGGGGGGAATCATGGGCCTGATCCTGTTTCGGCATTTCCGGCGAGCGGCACCCTCTGCCCGCCAACCGATGCTGCAGGTCACGCTCACCCGTCCGGCCGGCATGACAAGCTGGCCGGACAACGCCTACATTCCGGTCCTGGCGACAATCATCAGCACAGATCCCGTTAATTCCGTGGAATTCTGGGTGGACGGCGCCTTGGCAGACACGAAGGGCGTTCCGGCCGGCGCCGACCCTCATGCCTTCTTTGTCCAATGGAGCTGGCCACCCGGGAAAACCGGCAGTCACGTCCTCCTGGTTCGCGCCAAGGATACCAAGGGCAAGGTAGGCGTTTCCAAGGTGGTGCAAATCACGGCCACGGACCCGGTGGGGTCGCTCCTGCTCGTGACGGCCCAACCGGGCGAAACCTATCAAAGTTTGGCCGATGCGAACCATGTGACGCTCCAGCAAATCGGACAGAATAACCCTAAGCTCGACCTGAAGCAGCCACTCCAGGCCGGTCAGAAGTTGTTCATCCCTCTTCCTCCGGAACTCGCTCAGTTCATCACCTCCACCCCGAGCCCAAGCGGCGGAGGCCAAGCGGGCAACAACCCTCCCAACCCTGCCCCGGGCCCGCAGGTCAGTCCGACTCCCACTCAGGCAGTCCCCTCCCCCAACCAGGGGATACCGCCCAACACTCCCGAACCCACCATTTCCATCAAAGACTGCAACATTCACCTCTGGCTTGGGAACATGGAATACGCCTCGAATGAGGTAGGCTTGCACGTCTACCGCTCCGATCCCTCGACAAATGGCAATTTCACGCTGGTCGCCAGCCTGCCGGTTCCGCCCCCGGGCACTCAAGACTGGCCGGATCCGAACAAGCCTACCTTGGCCGGCACCTATTCCTACATCGTTGGGGGCTACAACCAAGCCGGCGAGAGCCAGTCCAAGCCCATCTGGGTCGACTATGATGCCCCCACCTGTCTCCCCGCGGGGACGAACGGACTCAACATGGCGGACGGGATCCTCACGATGCCCGAGTCCGTTGATCTGGGCTATTTGTATGTCACGGTGGGAAAGCACAGCGATCGAATCCCGGGGGGGAGCCGGTCTTTTCTGAATGGCTCAGGGTACAAGTTCGACCTGCGCGGGTACCTCGACCAGATGGTAGACGAGATCCCGGACGGGACCTTCACGGTCACGATTGAGGTCTGGGGCTGGCAAGCCGGGAAGCTGATCTATGTGGGGAAAATCGTCCAGACCTATCACGACTATACAAAGCTCTTGGTTTGCTCCCAGGAAGGCGCCAGCGGTTGCACTTCGGGGGGCAATTGGGTCACCGACGTTTTGCTGACGGACACATTCCCCCCCAAGCCTCTCAAGGATCGCGTATTCAACTTCAAATGGTCAAGCAGTGTCTCCTACACCAACGGTTATGTCTGGCAGGTGGCGGCGGCTCCCTGCCCGAGCGACGGGATTCGCGACGCCAGCGAACTGATCTTCTCCGCCGACGATTGGATGGACACGGGGGTCCATAACTTCTCCCTGCCATTCTCGGTGCTTTTCAAGTTCAATGACCCACCCCGGGGTAGCGGGAGTTGGATCCCGTATGACGGGGATTCTTTTCAGAGCGACTGGTTTGCCAGCCAATATATCCCGGGCACGCCCTTCACGCTCTATATCCGGGCCGTCCCCAAGGGACCGCAGTATGGGCAAATGTCCAATACGGTGACCGTTCGCTATCTCCAGCCCAAACCCACCCCGCCCCCAGTCCCGCTGACACCCACTCTTCCCGACATCTATGACATCAAGATCCTGCCGGACAGCTACACCCCGCCGGTCCTTGTGGACCCCAGCCAGTGGGGCTGCGTCGTGAAACTATCCGACAACACCATCCACTGTCCAGGTCCTTACACCCCGCCCGGCAACTGGGATTTTGGGGCCCTGGCGAAGCAGCTGGGGCATGAGATCGTCCAGGCCTTCGACGCGCTCGCCACGTTGTTCGATACGCTCAAGTCCACGATCGTCGGTGCCGTGGCCAAACTGATCGGTTGCAAAGAGGGGAGCGCTTGCTATAACGTCTTGTACACCGCTCTGAACACGGGGATCACAGCCCTTACGGGATTGCCCCCCTCAATTCCCAACTTCGACCAACTGGCCAGCCAGGGGATTGCCTACATAGCCGAATCCACCGTCAGCGATCTAGCCGATGTGAACACTCCTTGCGACACCGATTGTCAGAATGCTATCACCGGTCAGCTGCAGAATCTGGTGGCCGAGGCCCTGGCCAGCAACCCGGCACCCGGCTGCGTTGATGAGGAAACGGCCCACCAACACAAGAAGGAGGTCCTCTGCCCGAAGTATCCCTGGAAACCCGCCCCGGGGTCGATCTTTCAGCCCGCGACGTTCAAAGTGCAAGTGACCCGTAAGGCCGTGGACGTCCCTCACCCGGGGGGGGCAAGCCAGGCCACTCACGACCAGGCCAAACTCTATGGGCTGAAGATCCAGGTGAAGGGGGTCAACTCGGCGCGCACCGGGCAATGGATCAATTTCTGCGGCTACCAGGAGGAAGATGTGGGCAACCTGGGAACGGGGTACACGGGGGAAGGCGTCGGCTACCCAAGGAGCATCCAGATCACGGGGGCCATGGAAGGGGACTTCTATCTGCCACAGGAGATGAAGATCCCCTGGCTGGAGCCCGGGAAATCCGTGGTGGTCCCGATCTTCGCCACGCGAAAGCAATACTGGTACGGGGACCATGAATACGACTGGTACCAGGATTTCGATGCTGGCGGGGATGAAGCCTTCGCGGCCTGCGGCGACGACTGGCCGTACCTGTACTACCGCGGCTATACCACCATCAACGCCATCGAGGTCTGCCAAAGCAATGTGCCCGACAAGGTCTTCTGCGGGTCGTCCGACTCTCTGACCTTCAAGGATCCGTCCCCTCCTTAGAGGATCCTCCGCCGGCCGAGCGGGCCGGGACCGGGCTCTCTCCAACGGCTCATTGCGGGGCTGCTGGGGGAGCCCAAGTTGTAAGAAGGAGGCGACATGAAGCCAAGGATGAAGCCTGCCGCCCTTGTGATCTTTGTCCTGGCGGCCGCAGCCTGCAGCTCGGCGCCAAATGCTTCGGCGCCCGCCGGGCTCAAGAGCTGGATCGACGCGCCCCTCGACGGCAGCATGATCCCCCTGGCCACTCCCTATGACGTCGTCGCGCATTCGGCCGACCCCGGCGGAATCAGTCGGGTTGAGTTCAGCATCAACGGACAAACGGTCGATTCAAAAACCTCCCCAGATCCCAGCAGCGTGCTGGTTACCTCTCACTTCCCCTGGAACCCCGGAGCTCCGGGTCAGTACACCCTGCGCGTTCGGTCTCAAAACACGGGCGGAGCCTGGAGCGACTATGCCGTTGCCGTCGTGACCGTGGGGGGGGTGACTCCTTCGGTCACACCGACGGGCACAGTCACTGCGACGGCGACCCCTCCCCCCAGCGGGTTCGGGACTCCCTCCCTGACCAGCCAGGGCCTGTACTACGGCACGGGAAACTGTTCTCCCACCCAAGTGACCGTCTCGGTCACGGTGAGCGACCCACGCGGGATCAAGGTGGTGGTCTTCTTCTTCTGGCTCACCGACAAGGCCACCCAGAAGACAACCGCGGGGTCGAACGGCCAGTCCATGAACCCATCTCCGGGGGGAACATACACCCTGACCCTCAGCGGAAACGGCCTTGCCTCCCAAGGCCACTTTGCGGCAAGCTGGGTGACGTACCAGTTTGTGGAACAGCCCAAGAGCGGCGATTATCTGCGCTCTTCGATCTATGGCAACCTGGCGCTGGCCCAATGCGGCAGCGTCCAGCTGGAAAACTTGATCCCACTCTTCCCCAAAGTCCCGTTCTCCCTGGCTACTCCGACCCTGGTGAAACCGATAATCAAGTAAGGAGGGAGAGGGATCGGAAGAATGCGGGAAAGTAGGGCAAATGGGGCTCCAACCCAGCCGGCTGGGTTGGAGCCCGTTCTCTCATCGTGGTCGGAGCTTGGAGAACTCCTGGCCAGCTCAGCTTTGACAGAACCCGCCATTCGCGTCTGGGTGTTGAAGGGCGACGAGTTCTCTCATCCGGTGTGCTCCCTGCCCACGAAGCGATATCTTTGGGGGAGGGGCACACTCCCGATACCGCTCGAAGGACTCCTCGATTCTGACCTCTGCCGAGAGAGGTCCGGTGCGTCTCCGGCCAACCTCCGGGCCGAGCTCATGGCGAACCGAAGGTGGAATCCTCCTGACCATTGGAGAGCGTCGGCCCAGGAGTAGGCCTGCTTTGCCCGATCCCAGCATGAAATAATGGACGACCATGGCAGGGTTCTTCTGCGCGGTGCCAAGCCACGAGGGGCGCCGGAGTTACGGACGGGATTCGGCCCCCCACTCTTCGCGAGGTTAAGCCCAGGCGCGGCATCTGGTCAGTGTCCATCTCGTCTGCAGACTCATCGAGGGCCGCTGGCACCTGGTGGGCATGAGGCAAGGTTTCCTGGAAAGCGGGCTCACGAGGCCTCTGGACCATCGGTCGCCAAAGCGAGAAGAGACATGATTCAGCTCCTCCCCAGCGGCCGGTGTTCTGCAATGCGGTGACGACTTCCAGCTTCCTTAGGCCTGCAGACTGCCTCAGCCAGGCGTGGGCGATCCGAGGAGATGCGAAATCATGAACCCGGCAGCGACTCTGAAACCGGATTATGGGAACTGGGTCTCCACGCGTCTGCTTTACCTCTTCGGCGCCCTTACCCTTGTCCCCTTGGCGCTGGTCCTTATCCATCCGGCGCTGGGTATGGTTGCCGCCCCTTTTTTCCTTTGCTTTGCCTACTTCGCCTACGCGCGCTACCTGCTTTCCCCCCGAGGCGGGAACCTCCAGGCCAGGATCCAAGAAATGTTGCTGGACCATTTGGATTGGGATGGAATTGGCGCAGGGATCGACATCGGGTGTGGAAGCGCGGCGCTCACCGTGGCCGTGGCCAAGAAGTATCCTCGGGCGAGAGTGATAGGCGTGGACAACTGGGGCGCCGCCTGGGAGTACTCCAAGGGAGTGTGCGAAAGGAACGCCGAGATTGAACGAGTCTCCGAGCGGACCATCTTCCAAAGGGCAAGCGCCGCGGCGTTGCCGTTTGAAGATTCGACCTTCGAGGCGGCCTTCAGCAATCTCGTTTTCCACGAGGTCCATCAGGTCCAGGACAAGAAGGCATTGATCCAGGAGGCCTTGAGGGTTGTCAAGAAGGGGGGGAGTTTTGCGTTTCAGGATCTGTTCCTGTGGAAAAGAGTTTACGGGGATCCTGAGGATTTGCTTGCAACCGTCCGAGGGTGGGATGTCGAGGAGGTCCGGTTGGTTCCCACGTGCAATTTGAAGTTCATTCCGAAGGTTCTGAAACTGCCCTTCATGCTGGGAACCATCGGAATCCTCGCGGGCAAGAAATGACGCTTCTCCTTCCAGCCGGTGGAAGCATAGGATCCCCCACCAACCTCTCACCCGATCCGACCAGAACGCCAAGCCACAAGGGGAGAGACTTGAGAGACAACCAGGATCGCGGCGGCACTTCGGCGGCTGCGGACAAGCGAAGCATCCCTGGTATTGTCTGGTTGTGGCTCTGCCCAAGCATGGGGCCCCGCAACCGATTGGGCGGGCTCGACCAACGGGACCGAGGGGCCATCCAGGGACAACTGAACCTCGGGCAGGCCAGGTTCGATCCGGCCCGTCGCCCAGGCTTACGAGCGCGGCTTTCAACTTCTCCACAGAGATGCCGAGGTCGATCACCCCAGGGAAAATCGAGTAGGGAGGATGGGTCGCCCATCCTCCCTCTCACACCACCGGACATGCGGGTCCGCATCCGGCGGTTCGTCGGGGAACATGCAGTTGGTGATAATACCCGGTGAGTGAACACAGAC
>Ga0187858_10001654_pt1 | contig 24390 bp, 18 predicted proteins | sample June2016WEW_8_15_FD_133015 | JGI IMG/M metagenome (GOLD analysis project Ga0187858, IMG submission 133015) | Peatland microbial communities from SPRUCE experiment site at the Marcell Experimental Forest, Minnesota, USA - June2016WEW_8_150 | ecosystem: Environmental > Terrestrial > Soil >...
ACTGCAACCGCCAACCAGCAAGATGCTCTAAGCCACATGGATGACCTCTCCTTTAAACGAAGCACATCTATTTCGCCACTGCCCCTGGTTCCAGCTTCACGTTTGAGAATATCGCCGTTTCCACTGTAGTGGCTACGTGCGAACAGACCGCCAAACCAACATAGACGGAGTCGGGAAGGCTTACATACTCAACGGGACCCACCATCTTCAGCTCCTCGTTTGGTTTTCCGGCGTACATGGTGTACCGGCTCCCCGCCCTCACGATGCGCAAGCGCGCCGGTCCGTCGACATGTGTGATGACCTGATACGTCTGTTCATTTGGCGCGCCGCGAAATTGCAGCGAGGTAAGTCCATCGCCATGGGATACCGCATCCGCATAGGCCGAACCAGGATCGAGAGACTGCCGGACCATGAGCGCTGCCTTCCGGTGTCCCACGGCGCTGGTGCCGACCCATTGCACGTCGGCCGAGAGAGTCACATCGCCTGACACCTTCTTCCAGACGAAGTAGAAGGCATCGACGGCATTCCACATATTGGCGCGCCGCCGGTAATCCGGTATTCGCCCTTCCCCGCGTCGTAACTCGCCTTACATCCGGGCGGTGTCTGTCCGACGCTTCCCTCATCGGTGAAGAGGCCAAGGTCGCGCGTCTGCGCCAGGCCAAGGCCAGCCGCGATCGACATCGTGAAGCCAAGTGTGCACGCCGACAGTAATGATCTTCTACCCGGTATCATGTTTTTCGTCCCGCGAGAAGGCCCATGATACCATTTCAGTCGGCATTGATCTGTTTCGATTCCGCGTGCATCTGTGGGTGGAGGTCGAGTCGACTACTTCGAATATCGGGAGCGAGAATCTCGCCGACCCAAGGACAGTCGGGCTAACATGAACGATCGAGTTTCCATAGACAGGCGGAACTTCCTCCGCCGGGCGGGTCTCGCCGGTGGCGCCCTTGCCTGCGGGCCGCTGGTTTCCGCGCAGTTTTCTCAGGGCACCATTTGGCTGGCGCTCGATCCCGCGGACGCGGTTGCCTCGGCCGCGCCGGTTCAATGGGCGGCCGGGGAGTTGCAACAAGCCCTCGCCGGTGCCGGCGTGACGGCCCGCCGTTGCGAGCGACCTCAGCAAGCGCGCGGCGGTGAGATCTCGATCGTCGCCTCGGGCAGCGCCGCGCCGTTGGCCGCGGCGGCGCTGAAGGGCGCGGGCATTTCCACGCCGAACACGCCGGAGAGCCTGGCTTTGCTGAGCACGACGATTGCGGGAGTCCCGGCCCTTCTGGCGTGTGGCGCGGATGCCCGAGGGTTGGTCTACGCACTTCTCGAATTGGCCGACCGCGTGCGTTTGGGGCCGGCGCCGCACACGGCGGTCAAGATCGACACGCCGATTCTGGAACGCCCCGCTAACACGGTGCGCAGCGTGATGCGGCAGTTCACCAGCGAAACGCTCGACAAGCCCTGGTTCTACGATCGCGAAATGTGGCCGCGCTACCTGACCATGCTGGCGACACAGCGCTTCAACCGGTTTCACCTGGCCTTTGGGCTCGGCTACGACAGCCTGAAGAACATCGCGGACTCTTATTTCCTGTTCCTCTATCCGTTTCTGCTGTCCGTGCCGGGTTACGGCGTGCGCGCGACGAATCTATCCGACGCCGAGCGCGACCGCAACCTGGAGACGCTGCGGTTCATCGGCGAACAGACCGTCGCGCGCGGGCTGGCGTTTCAGTTGGGGATCTGGATGCATGGATACCGCTGGCCCGGCAGCCCGCGCGCGCAAAACACGATTGAAGGACTCACAGCCGAAACGCACGGCCCCTACTGCCGCGACGCCCTGACGGCGGTGTTGCAAGCCTGTCCAGCCATCTCCGCGGTGGCGCTGCGAATTCACGGCGAGAGCGGCATCGCCGAGGGAAGTTACGACTTCTGGAAAACCGTCTTCGATGGCGTCAAACGCTGCGGGCGCAGAGTCGAAATCGATCTGCACGCCAAGGGCATCGACACCACCATGATCGATGCCGCACTGGCCACCGGGATGCCGGTCAACGTGTCTCCGAAATACTGGGCGGAACACCTCGGCATGCCGTATCACCAGGCGGCCATTCGCGAGTTGGAGATGCCCGTGGCGGGGCGCTCGGGGGCCGGCCTGATGACTCTCAGCGAGGGCGCGCGCATCGCCACGCGTTATGGATATGCCGACCTGCTGCGCGATGATCGTCAGTACACGATTCGGCACCGCGTGTTCTCGGGAACCCAGCGGCTCCTGCTGTGGGGCGACCCCGGCGCGGCAGCGGCCTACTCGCGGATGTTTCAATTCTGCGGCTCGACGGGCGCGGACCTGATGGAGCCGCTCACCTGCCGTGGCCGCCGTGGGACCGGCGTGCGCGGCAGCCGCGTCGGGTATACCGATCCTCGCCTGGAGCCGCGATGGGATTGGGATAAGTACACATATTGGTACCGGGTCTGGGGACGCCTGATGTACAACCCCGAAACCGATGCCGAAGTCTGGCTTCGCGAGTTCGGCGGCGGCTCCGCGGCCAGACCCTGGGCATCCGCACTGGCACGCGCCAGCCGCATCCTGCCCATCGTGACTACCGCGCATATGCCCTCGGCGGCGTGCGATGCATACTGGCCGGAGATCTACTGGAACCAGGCCATGGTAGGCGAGCCGCAATACAATCCTTACGGCGATACGCCCTCGCCCAAAACGTTTCAGAACGTGAGCCCGCTGGACCCGCGACTTTTTTCCCGCATCGGCGATTTCGCGGAGGAGCTGCTCAAGGGAGAACGGAGCGCCAAGTATTCGCCGGTCGAAGTGGCATGGTGGTTGGAGGACTTCGCCGACGGCGCGGTGAACGACTTGCTGCGTGCCGGCAAACCCCAGCCGGTGGACTTGCGGCGGCTGGCGATCGACGTGCAAATGCAGGCGGGACTGGGCCGTTTCTTCGCCGCCAAGTTTCGCAGCGGCGTGCTGTACGCGATTCACGAACGCACCGGTGACCGCCGGGCGCTCGAAGAAGCGCTGAAGGCCTATCGCACGGCACGAACCATGTGGGCGCAGGTCGCCGATCAGGCTAAGGGAGTCTATGCGGCCGATCTGTCGTCGAGCGACAGAGCTTCGGAGCGGGGCCAATGGCTGGAGCGGCTTCCGGCGATTGACGAGGATATCGCTAGGATAGAGCAGCGGCTTTCATTGCTCTCATCCGCCAAGACAGCCGGTGAAACTCGGGTAGCCGCGGCCATCGCGGAAGTGCTGGGGCGGCCGCGGCGCGAGCCGGCCGCATGTAAACACCAACCGCCCGCGGGCTTCCGGCCGAAGGAGCCGGCAGCCATTGAGGTCGTCGTGGAGAGCGGGCGCAGGATCGAGTCGGCGCTATTGTATTACCGTCACGTGAATCAGATGGAGTGCTATGAGAGCGCCGCCATGGAAATTGCGGACGGCGTATGCCGGGCGAGCATTCCTGACGGCTATACCGATTCGCCCTATCCGCTGCAATACTATTTCGAGTTCAGGGAGGAGCCGGATAAGGCGTGGTTGTACCCTGGATTCACAGCGAGTCTGGCGAACCAGCCTTACTTTGTCCTGCGCAGACTCTGAAGGCTGCCCACTGGCACGGGTGAAGCATCGGTATAAGGTTGTTTTAGCTCGCTTCTCGAACTGAACTGCAGATGTCGAGAGCCTGCGGAAGCTTCCATGACTCTACGACGAGTTCGCACCATCCCCTGTTTCCTCCTGGCTCTGTGCGCCACCAGCTTGGCGTGTGCTCAGACCGCTCCCTGGACCACCACCCTTCGCGGGTCGTGGGTTCAGACGGGGCCACCTGCCCAAGGCGACGTGATCCTCGCTGGCGAGAATCATGCCGGCGAAATCGTCGTGAGCGACGACGAGAACTCCGCCGTGCACCAGGCCGCCGAGTTCCTGGCGTGCGACATCGAAAGGATCAGCGGTTATAAACCTCCGGTAGTGAAGTCGCCCAGCCCGGATCGCGTCGGCATTCGGCTCGTGACACTGGGTCACGGGGAGACGCCGGCCGTTATCGATGCCGCCGCCATTGAGGGTCAATGGGAGAGCTACCGCATCGTCACAGCCGGAGGTGCCGTGTGGCTGGTCGGGTCGAACCCGCGCGGTACGGCGTTCGCAGCCTATACCCTGTCAGAGCGGCTGGGCATCGACCCGCTGTACATTTGGACCGGCTACGCCCCCGAGCATCGCGACCCGGCGGCTGGCAGGGATTCGCGCTGAGTACGCAAACCAGCGCAGCGTTGATACACTCGTTGGAAGGAGAGCACTATGAGGCGCCGCGCCAGCACGAATCCGAAACCGGGAACGCCTTCGATGCACTTGTTCGCCGACGAAATCAGGAAATCGATGCGGGCCGCGGCGAGATCCAGCGGGATTGCGCCGAAGCTGCTCATGGCATCGACCATGTAGGCCGCGCCCGCGCGTTCCACCACTGCGCCGATCGCATCGATCGGGTTAAGAATGCCGGTGGTGGTTTCGCAATGAACTACGGCTACATCCTCGGAGTGGCCGGGGGCATCAAGCCAAACTGGCGCAGGGCGTCAGCCTCGTGACTCGGACGATTGTGAGCGCCGATTTAGCAAGGCCAGATTTAGCTGGGCCAGTATCGACCTGAGCCACTTCGGATATACTCATTGACAATCTGAAGCAACAACCGAAATCCCGTGATTAGGCCGCGAGGCTGCGGCTTCAGCGTGGGCCCTGGAGAAGAGGAGAAATCCAAAATGCTGACCAGCTTAGGTCCCTGCAGTTCCTGGTTGCGCTTAGAGCCGGGGGATGGCTACAGCAAGGCCGCGCCTGTAGCGCGGGCTGTCCCGGCAGATCAGATGCACTCAGCGGTGGCCAAAATGCCCGGACGCCGCTCCCGGGTCTGGTCTGTCGTCTGCTACCAGATCCTGGGCTGTCTACTTGCCCAGGCACAGACGCCGACGCTGGCGATCAAGGCCGGCCGGATTCTCGACGTCCACACTGGCCAATACCTGACCCGGCAGACGATTCTGGTTGAAGGCGGGCGCATTCTCGCGGTGGGCGGCACACAGGAACTGGAGGCGAAGTTGCCCGGCGGAGCACACGTCATCGACCTGGGCAACCAGACAGTGCTGCCGGGTTTGATCGACTGCCACACGCACCTGACGTTTTCCCCCAACCTGATCGGGCCAGCGGGGCTGCACATGTCCGTGCCGCGCGAAGCGCTGCTCGGGGCTCGCAATGCGCGCGTGACTCTGGAGGCGGGCTTCACCACGGTGCGCAATCTTGCAGCCCACGGCTACTCGGACATCGCCCTGCGCGACGCCATCAACGCCGGGGACGTGCCCGGGCCGCGCGTTGTGCCTTCCGGGCCGGCGCTGAGCATCACCGGCGGGCATTTCGACCAGAATTTCCTGGCGCCACAGTTTCACGCGGCCAGCGACGGCGTAGCCGATGGCGTTGCCGGCGTGACGGCGAAGGTTCGGGAAAACATCAAATTCGGCGCTGACGTGATTAAGTTCATGGCCACCGGTGGTGTGTTGTCCGAAGGCGACGATCCGAGACTGGAGCAGTATTCCCCCGAGGAGATGCGCGCCATCGTGGAGACGGCGCATGGCCTGGGACGGAAGGTCGCGGCCCATGCACACGGCGCCTTGGGGATTCGCAACGCCGTGCTGGCGGGAGTGGATTCCATCGAGCACGGCACCTATATCGACGAGGAGTGCATTCGCCTGATGAAGGAGCGCGGCACCTACCTGGTTCCCACGCTGTACTTGCTGGAGTGGTTTCCGGAACACGCCAGCCAGCTCGGCATGACGCCAGGCGTGCTGGAAAAGGCACGGGTAGTGATGGGGCTGGCGGGCAAGAACGTCGGCTCGGCAATGCGATCTGGAGTCAAGGTGGCGTTCGGCACAGACGCAGCCGTGTATCCGCACGGCTTGAACGCGCACGAGTTCGCGGCCATGACGCGGCTCGGGCTGACGCCGCTCCAGGCCATTCAAGCGGCCACCATTAATGCCGCGGACTTACTGGGCTGGACGGATCGGGTGGGCACGTTGGAAGTGGGCAAGTTCGCCGACTTGATCGCGGTAGACGGCGACCCGCTGGCGGACGTCACCGTCCTAGAGCGGGTCGCCTTCGTCATGAAGGACGGGCAGGTTGTGAAGCACTAAGGCTAGGCGTTCTACGCCCCGGATATGTGGTGATATCGGTAGGCAAGTTCCGCTTTTCGCGGGCGGCACACCAAACTGATTCCCGCGCGCTGAAGCAGGCTCGAAGCGTGGGCTCCGAGTGTCGCGGCGCGTTGTCGGGCGTGTGCTGATCCGGGGCGTCGAGGTCATGAATCGGATCTACTGGCTGCGAATCGCCTGCAGAGGGTCCGTGTTCGCCGCGCGCAGGGCGGGGACCACGCCGGCGAGGACGCCGACGAAAATCAATAATGATGCGACCGTGCTGAATACGGCGGGATCGGAGGGTGGCACCTCGAACAGCAGTGAGCCGAGCAGCCCGGCGAGTGGAAGCGCGGCGGCGACGCCGATTGTCACGCCGGTGACGGTCAAAAGCAACGCCCGCCGCAACACCATGCGCACTACCAGCGCGCGGGTGGCGCCGAGGGCCAGACGGATGCCGATTTCCTGCGTCTGCTGCGCCACCGAATATGCCATGACGCCATAGACCCCGATGCTGGCCAGCACCAGAGCTACGCCCGAGAAGACAGCCAACAAAACCATGCCCAGGCGCTGGCGCCAAGTGGAGTCGCTGACCCAACTCGACATCGGGCGGACCTCGAATACCGGAACGCCGGCATCGATGCCGCGGACCGTGTCGCGAACCGCTGCGATTGCGCTGGCGGTGTCTGCCGCGGGCCTCACCGTGATCGTCATGAACGTCCAAGGGGTTTGCTCCCACGGAAAATAGAACTGTTCGCGCGACGTTCCGTTGAGGCCGAAATCTCTCACGTGGCGCACCTCGCCGACAATCTGGCAGAGCCTGTCGTTGTAGTTGATCCGGTACCGGAGCGGGTCGTCATGGGGGAAGTTCTTGCGAGCAAATTCCTCGTCGATAATTGCCACCGGGGGAGCCGTGCCGTTATCCGTTGGAGCGAAAGCGCGGCCGCGAAGAAGCTGGATGCCCATGGTCCCGAAATAGTCGCCGCCAATCACAAAAAGGTCCGCGTACGGGCGTTCACCGCTGTTTCTGGGCTGGGGACGGCCCTCCACCGCATAACCGTTCTCGGTGTCGTTATCGGTCATCGGGAGGAAACTGGCCATGCCGATACTGGCGACGGACCCCTTAGCCGACGCCTCGTCGAGAAGGCGCCGCCAGAACTCGATCTGGGCGGGGCCTTTCGCGTAGGCCGGGCCGCCGATCTCGGCGTTCAAGGTCAATACACGATCCGCAGCGAAGCCGGGATCGACCCTGGTCAGGCGGCCGAAGCTCTTGATGACCAGACCCGCCGCGAGGGCCAGCATCACCGCCAGCGCGATCTCCGCCACCACCAGAACGCCGCGCGACCGGCTGGCCAGGACATATGAATCCGCTGCGCATCGCCGAACAACTCCGCACCGATTACCTGCAACTTCTGACGACCACCTTCGCTCCGCGGCAGGAACGGCTGAAGCGGGACTTCCGCGCCGCCGTCGAGCGCGAAGGATTCCTCACCAGGGAACCGTTCGTCTCCCTGGCGCTGCCTTACGAAGAGGCCCTTGCTCTTACCGGGCTGCTGCCGGAGACGCGAGAGCGATTCGGCGCCATCGCGGAAACTCCGTACGCGCACCAAGGTGAAGCGGTCCGGCGCATCCTGGCCGGGTTGCCAACGGTGGTTGCCACTGGTACGGGATCAGGCAAGACGGAAGCCTTCCTGATGCCGATCATCGATCACTGCCTGCGTGTAGCGGCGGCCGACACGTTGAAGGCAATTCTGGTCTACCCGATGAACGCACTGGCGAACGATCAGCGCGACCGTATCCGCAAGCTGCTTGCCGGGACCACCGTCAGCTTTGGGGTATACACGGGCGAGACGCGGCAGTGGGGCCAGCGCCCGGAGGGCATTCCTGAGAATGAGCGGCTCATGCGATCCGAGTTCCGCGCGCATCCGCCGGATATCCTGTTGACCAACTACCGGATGCTCGAGTACCTGCTGCTGCGGGGAGACGGGCGCGCGCTATTTCACAATCACGTTGTGCGGTTCATTGTGCTCGACGAGTTCACACTTACAAGGGGGCGCTGGGCACGGACGTTGCCTGCTTGGTGCGGCGGTTGCGAGCGGCCTTGGGCGAAGCCAGTCCGCTTTTCATCGGCACGTCGGCCACGCTGCAATCGGGGGACGGCGATCCGCGCACGGGTGTAGCGGAGTTTTTTGCGCGGCTGACGGGACAGCCAACGCCGCCGGAGTCCGTCATTCGAGAGCGGACCGCCGCCCCGGCGCTTCCCGCAGGCCTGACGCTGGCCCCGCCGCCCGATGTTTCACAGGAAGATCTGGACGTCTTCTTGCCTGGTGAACCCGAGAGCGTGCTGGCCCTGGCGCGCAAGCTGACCAGTTCCAATGCCGCCAGTTTGGAAGCTTGCTGGGCATCGACGGCGCTGCCTTATCTGCTGTTGGACTGGCTGAAGGACCCGCAACCGATTTCCGGGGTGGTGGAGATGCTGGCAGAGCGTCCTGAGCGCGCCGGCGTGGCGTCCGAGGCCCTGGCTCGGGAGGCACAAGCGGCGCTGCTGGTCGGGCCTTGCCTGGATCTCAACCACCCATTGCGCCTGCGCCCGCGTGTCCACCGCTTCTTGAGAGGACTGGCGCGTTTCTGGCGTTGCACCAATCCATCATGCGGAAAGCTTGTCGATATGGGAGTTGGAACGTGCGACGCCTGCGGCTGCCAGTCGCTGCCGCTGGCACTTTGCCGCACTTGTGGATGGGACTTCTTTGTCGGGCGCGAAGAGGATTATGCCGGAGCAGCGACCGCAGTGGCGCCTTGGCTCGGCCGCCGCTCGACCAAGGGTACGACTTTCGTTTACGATCCGGCGGGTACCGTGGAAGTCGACCCGGAAGACTCGCCCGAGGAAGGCGACGAGGGTGAGGCGGCGGAGCCGGATGGCGAAGCGGTTCCGACAACTCCGGATGCCACGCACTGGCTTTGCCCGCAGTGCCTAGTGTTGACTTCGGATCCCAACGACCGGGCTTGCGGATGTGAACCGCCGCTGCGTCCCGTTCGGCTGCTCCAGGGCCGCGGAACCAATTGCCCGGTCTGTCGCAGCCGGTATGGTCGCTTCGACGTCATCACGCCGGTTAGCCTGGGCAATTCCTCTGCTCTGACTCACGTCGCCCGCACGCTGCTGCGCGAACTGCCTCCCGAACGGCGCAAGCTGCTGATCTTCACCGATAGCCGGCAGGATGCCGCTCACCAGGCGCGCTTCATTCAGGGAGCGGAACGGTTGCTCCGTCTGCGGCGCTTCATTCACTCCGCCCTGGAGGCCTCGCCGGCGCCTCACGATCTGCGGTGGTTGGAGGAGCGGGTCTACCAGAAATACGTCGAGGCGGGCGATTTCACGGCACGCTGCTCTCGGGATGAGCGGGAAAGGCGCCGGCACACGCTGGATGGCGACCTGCTGCACGAGTTCGTAATTGCTCCGAACGTTCGCCAGAGTCTCGAACGGTTGGGGCTGGTGGAGATTGGTTACTCCCAACTCGACGAAGAACTGCACGGCGACGATTTCGCGCGGATCGTGCGCGATCAAAAACTGGATTTCGACCAGGCTTGCCTCGGGGTGAAGCGGCTGCTGGATCTATTTCGGACCCGGCGCGCCATCGCGCACGAGGCGATGCAGCGCTATCTGCGCGGCAATGACCAGATGGCGCGGGAGTATAACATCACGCCCGGGCGGGAAGTTGGCATCCCCGTGGCCTATCGGGAAGAGGGGCAGTCATCCGACCTCAAGCAGACCTACAAACTGTTCAGTTGCTGGAACCGGACTGGCATGCCGGCGGGGCCGCAGAGCATCTGGCGGCAAACGCTCGACAACCAAGCGACCGAGCAATCGATTGATGCAGCGGTGCAGTGGATGCTGGACGGCGGCCGGTTTCTGGTCCGCGGCAGGATCGGGCGCAACGCGCAGGAAGCGGAGGGAATCCTGCTGCGCCACGATGCCCTGGAGGCATCCGTCGCTAGCAGTTTCACCCGGTGCGGCGTCTGCGGACGCATAGAAGCTAACGGCAGACCAAACTCCGGCTGCGCCAGGCCGCGATGTTCCGGCACGATGTTGCCGTATGCGGGTCCCGTTGCCGAAGGCAACCTGAACGCCAGGCTGATCGCCGAATCGTTTGCCCCTATGCTGCTGGCGGGAGAGCATTCGGCTGCGGTTACGGAAGAAGAGCGGCTCAAAGCAGAAGAGGGCTTCAAGCAGAACCCGCCGCGCCCGAACGTGCTGGTCTGCACTCCGACACTCGAACTCGGCGTGAACATCGGCGATCTGGAGGGCGTCGCGATGCGCAACGTCCCGCCGAGCCCCGCCAATTATGCACAGCGCGCCGGCCGTACCGGTCGTGAAACCCGGACCGGAATCATCGCCGGATTTGCTCGCGGTACACCGCACGATGGCTACTTCTTTGATCACCCCGACGAAGTAATCAGTGGCGCCATTCCGCCGCCTCGCTTCAACTTGGACAACCTCGCCGCCATGGAGAGGCACGTCGACAGTCTCGTGTTGGAAGAAGCGGCACTGGAGTATTCGAACAATCTGGAGCCGATGCTGACGGACCGGGGTGAGCTGATCGAATCCAATGTCAGCGATCTTGTGCGGCGTCTGGAACAGGCTGCGGCAGGCGCGGCGGCACGCGCGGAGAGCATTTTCGGCAGTGTCGCCGGAGTCACCGGTGCGTGGCTTCAGAGTGTGACGGCAGCGTTTCCCCGCAAGGTGCGAGATGCCCTGTTACAGCGTGGAGAGCTGATTGCGGACGCGGTGCGTCGCATGAGCGACTTGGGGCATCAGGTCGGCTTGAATCGGGCCGAAGAGTTCACGGAATCATCCTATCGGCGCCTGGCCCAGAAGCTGCGCGAGGACCACAAACACGCCTACCTGCCTTCCGTTCTGGCGGAGGCAGGACTGTTACCGGGATACGCGTTTCCCGGTGACCCTGGGTCGCTGTCTCTCGGGTTGGATGCCGACCGTGGTATTCGCCGGCCGCCTTCAGGCGCAGCGGGAATTCTGCTCCGGCCAGACGGTGTATGCGCGAGGTCACCGCAATGAGGTCCACGATGCACCAACGGCCATCCCGCTGCTGAATGTGCTCCATCGTCAGCGCCGCCACCTCGGATCGCCGCAATCCGCACCCCAGAAGCACAGCGAGAATCGCGCGGTCCCGAAGCCCCTTGGTGGTGGTGATGTCCGGGGCGTTAAGCAGGGTCTGGGCTTGGCGGACGGTGAGCCAGTTCCCCAGGCGGACGCCTTTGGATGCGACGCCCTTCACCCGCGTGATCCCATTGGCCAACTCCGGCGCCAGCAACCCGTTGTCGGCCGCCTCCACCGCCAGCTTCCGCACTGCGGTGATCCGCACGTTGATCGAAACCGCGCCAAGGCCGCGGGCCTCGAGCGCCACCCGCCAGGCGCTCACCGTCGCCTTGGTGAATCCGGGGCGAGGTTCCTGGACGGACAGCCACGCGAAGAACTCGTCGAGCCCGAGATTGTACACGCGGCGCGTAATCGGGGAGGAGACGCTGTTCAGCACCAGCGCCTTCAGCTTCTGCCACTGGTTCGTTTGCGGAACTACAATCAAATCATTCATTTAGGGTCCTCATAATGGGCGATATCGGTAGCCATTTGGACCTTACCTCGGGGCGAGGCGAGACATCAAGCAAAGCGCACAAGTGGACAGACCATTCCGGAAGCTCACGACCGCGGATCGCCGCCGGACGGTCCTACTGGATCGTGATATTCACGGGATTCACTGCCATCCCGTTGGCCGTGAGTTGCACGGTGACACTGCCTTTTCCGGCCAGCGATGCGGGCAGCAGCGCGTTGGCTTGATCGAGGCCGGTAAATGTCCCCTGCGGACCGGCATAGGCCACGGTGGCGGCGACGCCGTCCACCGTCACCTTGACGCCGGCCGTTCCGGCGGCTTGGAAGCCTGTACCGTAAAGAGCCAGATACGCCTGGGTCGTCCCCGAACCGAGGCTGACGGGATTCGCCACCACCAGTCCGGCACTGTTCACGCTGTAGACATTCTCCAATGTCACATTGGTGCCCAAATAAAGAAACACATCGGCGGCGGCCAGGCCCGCGCCGTTGAGTTCGAACACGCCAGGAGCCACCGGCGCAATTTGCACCGTGGCGGCGGATTGCGTCCCATCGCCGCTGGTAATAGTCACCGTGGCCGAGCCGGTAGCGACGCCCGGAGGCACGTAAAAGTTGACCTGGCTCGGCGAAACGTACACCAGTGGCGCCGCGGTCGTCTTTCCGGAGGCATCCAGAATCGACACCGAAGTTCCCGCATCGGTCACCGGTAGAGGTACCGAAGTGGAGCCTGGCGTACTGGTAGCGAGGTCGGCGCCGTACGCGCTGGCGAGCGAGCCCGGCGCGATCGCCCCGGCATTGGCGTTCGCCGACGAGATCACCGCCGCGGTAGCGGTCGCCGCCGCAGGAGCCTTTGCAAAAGCGCCATACAGCACGGTAAGCGTCCCCCGATCGGGCGACTGCATTTGCCCTATGATCGCCAAATCGAGTGCTCCGTCTCCATTGAAATCGGCCACTGCTACGCCGAGCGGATTGGGGCCGGACGGAAACTGCAGTTCCGGCTGGAAAGTGCCGTCTCCATTGCCGGCGAGAAAGCTGGCTTCACTCAGGCCGCAGCAGTCGCCGAGGACCAGGTCCGGTTTGCCATCGCCGTTCAGGTCCGCGACCGCGATTTGAGGCGGCGCGGTGTTGGTATTGGTCAGGATCGGCGCACCGAACGTTCCGTTGCCTTGCCCCAGCAGGACGGCGACCTGGTGCGGAAAGCCGTCCAGTGCGGTCACGATATCGGGCTTCGAATCGTTGTTTACATCGCTCAGGGCCAGCGCCACCACCGTGGTGCCGCCTACACCCTGCTGTAGCAACGGTGCCGGCAGTTGAATGTACGCCGGATTCTGAAATGTGCCATCGCCGTTGCCCAGCAACACCGCGATGCTGCCATTCTGCGTCGGATCGCTGGGGCTCAGCGCGACGACCAGGTCGGCCTTCCCGTCGCCGTTCACGTCGGCCGCGGCCGTGGCGAGCGGAATCAGCCCGGAAGTGAAGGAAATCTGTTTGGGCGATTGCAGGGTGCCATCGCCGTTGCCTAGGAAAACCGATACCGTGCCGCTGCCCGCGGCCGATGCGACGTCCGGCTTGCCATCGCCGTTGAAGTCCGCGACGGTCACCGAATTGAAACTTGCGCCGCTCGCGAAAGTGAGCGCCGCGCTCATCGAACCGCTCGCAGAGCCCAGCAGGACAGCCAGGCCGGAGCTGGTGGCGACGATCGCGTCGGCATACCCATCCTTATTGAGATCGGCCATTGCCAACGGTCCTGGCGTGGCGGGCAGCGGGTAGGCCGCGGGACTCGCAAATGTCCGCTGTGCGTTCGATATTTCCACGTACAAGTTATTGGTTTCCGAATCCGTGAAGACGATGTCGGGCAATTTGTCGCCATTCACATCTCCCGCCGCGACGCCGGCGGGCGACGCGCCGGCGGTCTCGACGGCGGGACTCCCCATCACACCGGTACTGCTGACGAAATAACCGTCCATGAAGCCGCTGGCATTATCGGGCGCAAGAATCGCCGTGGTTCCATCGCCTAGCGGAATAACGCCGAGCGAGACGCCATTAGCGGCGGAGAGATATCGCTGCGGGGCCTGGAAAGCGCCGCCGCCTTTCCCCGACATCAGCACCATGGTGCTCGAAAGCTGATCCGCGATGAGGAGGTCGAGATTGCCGTCGTGATTGAAATCGGCATATTGAAGATAGCCCGCGTTGGTGCCGGTGGGGGTGGTGACCGGAGTGAGAAAGGTGCCGTCTCCCTTGCCAGGCAGCACCCAGACCTTGTTGGTAATGCCGGTTTCGGCATCGAGTACGACGAGGTCGGGGATTCCGTCGCCGGTGAAATCGGCGGTGACAATGGTGGCCGGCGCCAGTCCCACTGTGTAAGGGACGGCGGCGGCGAAGGTGCCATCGCCTTTGCCGATCAGCACGTCTACCGTCCCCGGCGCCTTGTCCTGGGAAGCCAATACCGAGACGGCCAGATCAGGCTTGCCATCGCCGTTGAAGTCGCCCACGGCCAGATAAAACGGGAAAGCGCCGGCGGGAAAACTAGCGCCGGTTCCGAACGTGCCATCGCCATGGCCGAGATACACCACTACGCTCCCTCCTCCGGATGGCGGATCGGAGACCACCGCCAGGTCGGTGTAGCCATCCCCGTTGAAATCGGCGGCCACAATACTGGCTCCAATGTTGGCGACCGGGTAAAAGCTGGTCGAAGTGGGTTGGCCGTTGGCGCCATAAATGATCACCGTAAACCCGCTGGAACCGATCACGGCGCTACCCGACATGTCATCGCCATTGAAGGCTGCCATTGCCACCGAACCGGCGTATGCGCCCGAGACACCGGCGGTCGCGGCGGGACTGGAACGTGGGCGGACTTTTACCTGGGCACCCGAGCCAGGCGGGTGTCCATAACAAATCTGGCTGAAGATCGCGTTGGCGTCCTCGAAACTATACTCCCCGTCGGGGTTATTGGTTGGACCGAGGGTATAGGGCTGGCCATTGACTTCAACAAAGACGTCATTGGGGGACCATCTGAACGTATAGGTGTTGATGACGTCATACGGGCTCCCGTCCTCGTCAAACATTATCCCCGGAATCTTATACGTGTCGATAACGAAGTCCGTCATAGCGTTTTGTGTTGAAAACAATTTACACTGGGCGGCGGCAAACGAGGCGTTCAGAACCAGTAGCGCCGCCACCACCAGCAATCGCAATCGACGTCGAAAACTAAAAGTCATGTTACTCACTCCCGATCAGGTCTGAATTCTTCGGATGAACTAGTGGATGGACGCGGGACCGTAGTCCCCCGCGGATCGCCGCCGCCGCCCTTGGCCTTCCAACGCCCGTAAAGGATCTGCCCCAGAAGGCTGCTGCCGCCCGGCCCGTGGGGAAGGGAAGCCTGCGCCTTGGCCCACGAAGCGGCAAACTCCGCGTTTCGGAGGCTGGGGAGATAGGTACCTTCACCGTTGCCGAACAAGAAGCTGGTGTAGGTGCTGCCTCCGTAGTGGGCGATGACCAGATCCTGCTTGCCGTTGAGATCCGCCACGCAGCATCCCACAGCCAGAACCCAGCGCAGCGGTTTCATCGCACCCTCTTGGATCTACAGTAGCGGTTTATTGCCGAATGTTCAATCCTTCGCTGGCCCGTTCAGTACTTTCAGGCCGATGGCATCAATAACGAAATCAGCGCCCGTGATAAGCTTCTATCTCATGGCAGTCCCGGTCCCACGCGAAATGATCCGTTTTCGATTCTTGATCGGTCTGGCGACGGCGTTATTTCGGGTTGTCGGCAGCCATCCCTAGGCACGGCTCGCAGCGCCGCGATAGTGACGCGGGCAGGAGGTTGCGAGCGCATCCAGATCAGCTCTTCACCAGTACGATCTTGGCGTAAGGGGCTTCCCTTGTGCGGGTGGGAGGGATACGATTGTGGCACGGACAGACGCGAATGAAGTGCCGGGAGGCTGAAGATCTCCTTGAAGCGTGCGGTGCCTCCGCCGAGGCATATGCTTTGGCAGTTGGTGTCCTGGTTGAAGTCCTTAGCGGGCCGCGGGCTGAATTTTGGGGCGCGCTCAAAATTGCCGAATCCGCGAAGGACAATTGCGATGGGGCGCTTAGAGCGATTTATCTGCATATCATTAAACACGAGTGCCAGACGAACTGGGGCCCCTAAAATACGGCATTTCTTCGTTCAACGCACACTTGGGGCTCAACGGGTTGGCCCTGGGATGCACCGAAGCGAATGAGGCAGATTGGTTTCTGGATGGCAGACGCGAAGATCGAGGCTCGTTTCATCGACCCCATGCTCCTGCTGAGCGCGGAGAAACTGCCGGAGGGCGGCTCATGGGCGTACGAATTGAAGCTCGACGTGTTCCGCGCCGTGGCGATAAAGACAGGCGGCCGCGTGCACTTGCGGTCACGGAACGACAAGGATCTCGCCCCAAGGTTCTCGACCATCGCTCAGGCTCTGGCTGCGATGCCGGATGAAACCGCTATCGACGGTGAGATCGTAGCCCTAGACGAATCGGGCCGGCCGTCATTCAGCGCCCTCCAGCACCAGGGCGCGAGCACGGCTGCGCTGTTCTATTACGTCTTCGATGTGATGATCCTTGCTGGCACGGACGTGATGAGCGAGCCGCTGACCGTTCGCCGGGCGCTGCTGCAAGAACGAGTGCTGGCGGACCGTTGTTCAAGCGTTTTTCGACACTGGCGGCAGAGGAGTGTCTATTCGCCAACCTGCCCGAAGCAAAAGGCGGGCGCTGGGGCGAGGGGCTGACTGCCGAGAAGATGAAGCAATGCCGGTGGCTAAAGCCGGCGCTGGTCGGGCAGCTCGAGTTCGTTGAATGGACGCCTGACGGCCATCTGCGGCACGCCCGTTTCATGGGCTTACGCGACGACAAGAAGCCGGGCGAGGTTGTGCGGGAGCCTGACCACTATGGCGAATAAAAGGAGAAATATGATAAGCTGCCATCGTGAAGTGCTGCCGGGTCTCGTTTTTGGATTCTGATGGTATTGATCCCGCGGTGGAGCTGGAGGCGCGGACGCTGTATGAAGCCGTGGGGCTGGCGATTGATCGTTTCCGCCGCTGCGAGCACGTGAAATAGGAACCGACGGGCGGTGCGAGTTTATCGTGGAATCGCGCGAGCCCGGCACTCAACATCGGCTGACCAGGAACGTGTTTGACGCCTGGCTCCAACGACCAGCAAGGTCGCCCGCTGATGTGGCATTGAAAAGTAAGTTGAAAGGGCTCCTGGGCGACGCGGGATAGGCCGCTCCTGGCACCTAAGGCTCTCAGCTATGCGAGAGGCAAAATCAGTCGCGGCGTTCGGCTTGAGGGCCCATTCGGGCTGGGCGGTGATGATTGCCGTGTCCGGTGGGTCAGCGGTCTTGCGGCGGCGGATCGAGATGAGCAAGGGCTCGGGTTACCGGGCGCGCCAGCCCTACCACGCAGCGGAGGAGATGCAACTGCAGCAGGCCGAAGCCTTTCTCCAACGCACAGAGAAGACCGCTACGGAGATGGCGGCTGCAGCGATAAGGGACGCCGTTGCCCTCCTCGCCAGCGAAGGCTACCGCGTGGCGGGCGCCGCCGTCCTGCTCGGATCGGGCAGGCCGCTGCCCGAACTCGGCAAGATTCTGGCCGCACATCCGTTGATCCACACCGCCGAAGGCGTGTTCTTTCGGGATGTGCTACGGAGCGCGTGTGAGGCGTGCGGTGTGGCTGTGGTTGGCATCAAGGAGCGCGAGGTGCTGGCACAGTGCGCAGCGGCGTTGCGTATGCCAGCCGATGAGTTACCGGCCCGACTTTCCGCGATGGGGAAGATGATTGGGCCGCCGTGGACCCAGGACGAGAAGCTCTCGGTCGCAGCGGCCCTCACCATTCTGCATACAGCCTGATGGCGTTGCCGCGCGGGCGTTATCGCGTCATATCGGTAGCCTTTCCGCGGCTGCCACGGCGGGCCGGAACCGGCGTCGCGGGATCAGCGCGTGCGAAACCCGAATCGGAGTGATCTCCCAGAAGCCGTCATATAGGGCGCGTCAACTGGCTCACATCCGCTGGTTCCCTCGTAAGAAGTCAAAGTGGACGCCTTCCACACTGGCCGTTTTTCGGCGGCATGGACGGAGCTGGTGGATCACAGCTTACGGGTGCAGAGACTCTTGAACCCGATATCGCGTTTCCCGACGCGCCATCGCCCAGGTTGGCGAAAAAGGCCGCATCACTGAACACCCCAGCGATCAGATTGTTTTCCACGCGCACCTCCTGCACCTGGTTTCCGGTCGCGGTTTCAAACCCGGCCGTCACGTTGATGCCCTTGATTCCTGACGAGGGCGGAAGACCAAGGGCGGGAAGCTGGTCTATCTGGTTGCAGAAGATCTGCGGATGAGCCACGACATTACTGTTGGCTGGGAAAGGATGGACAGCCGGTCCCAGCGTAACTCCCAATCCTCCGACAATGTTGATTCCGATGAACGGCGTGTTCACGTCGTTATTGGCAATCGAGATGCCGTTGAGGCTATTTCCCGGTTCATCCCATCCTGCTATGGCATTAATTCCCCCGCCCTGGATTGCTTCCTCAAGCGTGAAGATTGGGTTTCCGGGAAGGGGTGAACTGTGGATGGTGTTCGCCTGGACAAGCACGTTCGACAACATATTCCCGGTCGAGGGTCTGCTGAAGTACCCACCGCTGGCTCCGCCAACGAGTTGAATGCCCGTCAGGGTATTACCCAGTATGGAGAGATTGTCGATGGTGTTATTGGCGTTCCCGCAGCATGCCGCTTGAGCGAAGATTCCGAAGCCACCGGCTTCTCCGATGGTGTTCGAGAGAATGGCGATATTCCGAGCGATGTTGTTCTCCGAATACTGGATCGGCAGCAGGGACGGGTTCGCATCGTCGCTGGCAGCATCTCCGACCGCCACGTTAATGCCGATCCCCAATTCGTTTGCTGACGCGGTCTGGTCAATGAGGTCAATCTGGTTGGCAATCACCTGCATGCCGTCAATCAAATTCGCCGATCCACTGCCCACGCCCGCCGCAATGCGAATCCCAAATGAGCCAGGAGCGGCTGAAATGGCGTTGTTAGCGATCAAGGTATCGAGCGCCTGGTTGTTCGTCGATCCAATCCCAGCTCCGATGTTCATCGCAATGCCTCCCGCGGCTGCCCCGCCTGGCATCGGAAGCACAATGTTGTTGTTGGCGATGGTGATGTGCTGCAACGTACCGGCCGTGCTGCCGAGGTCCAAACTGATGCCCAGCACCGGGCCGGCGACATTGCCGGAGATGGTGTTGCCGGTAATCAGAATATGGTCCAAGGTGCTCTGATACGGTGCGCCGCCAGGATTCACTCCGATCCCCAGATACTGAATGTCCGTCAGCACGAGGTTGCTGATGGTGATGTTGGAGAAAGCCCCCCCCGTGTCTCCCGGCTGCCCTGTTGCCTCTGGTTGAGAGCTGATCCAAACCCCGTACGCGAAGTTCTGGAGAGCCAGCCCGTAGAGGGTGTTGCCCCCGGACAGGACGTAGATACCCACACCGGTGCCCGAGAGGCTGGTGAGTGTGATGTCGGGCTGTCCGTCGCCGTTGATGTCGCCGTTGATGGTGACGTTGCCACCGGTCAAGAAGGGCAATCCTAGAAACCCCACCGACGGCGCGGGATCGAGGTGGATGGTGGAGCCCTTCAGGCTGGGGGCGAACTGGATGACCCATGTGCCGGGGTCGTTGTTCGTAGCCATGATCGCTTCCGGGAGAGAGATTCCGTCCGGGCCGGGATTGGCAACCAGCGCCGCCACCGAGGACGTGTCGCCATTAATCGCCACCGTGGCATTGGTGACCGTGATCACCGTGCCACGATTGAGAACCACAGGGGGAACGGTCACCGGGGGAGGGGTATAGCTACTCGCGCCGACCCCGCCGCAAGCGGCTGGCAATTGGTCCGCCAGGGCCGGGAGTGCGCCGATGAGCAATAGACAGGGGAGAGCCGCCATCGCGTGTCGCATCTTCAGGTGTCCTCTGAGCCGCGGCAATCCTTTGGTCCTGTGGTCCTGCGAGTTGCAGTTTTTCCTCCGGGAGCCGTCTTCGCCCCGGCAAGGCGGGGTTGTCGCCCTGCCCGGAAAATCCAAGACCGCGAAACCCTGTCTTTTCAGTGCATTCCACAAACACCTCTCCGGCCCCCACCTCCTGGCCGCCTGAGTTCGCTGCATCCACCGCCTCCGTCTACCCCGTGGCCAGCGCCGCGATCCGCCGTACCATGCCTCCGAACAGCCGCCTGGTCAGGTGACGGTGCCTTCTTCTTCCACTTCCTCTGGTTCCGGGAGCGCTATCGCGCCGGAACCCAAGCGCGGTTTGGGCTTGAGTGTGGAATAACCAAAAGCATCGGGATCATCGGTTCATCAGGGAGGGCCTCCGCTGTGCGGGTGCGGCCTTCCTTCTTCCGCCTCTTGGCTACCTGCTTTCGTTTGTCGCGACCTTTAGCCATCAGTGTTTTTCTATCGTACGTCCGCCGCGCGAACTGCGTCAAGGCGGGTCCGCTTACATCGTTTGCTTGGGGGCAGCGCGTGCCCCGGCGTGTTTCAAAATGGGTAAGTTTCGGGACGAGGCTGGAGCCCCGGCATAAACAGGGATTTGCGCTGTCCCGCTTTGTTGTCCGATGGAACGCCTGCGGTTTCGATGAAATCACTTGCCGTAGGCTTTGCCCAGCAGGAATACTCGGCGGGCGTCATTCGCTATTATCGGACACTGTTTCCCGCCAGCGATGCGCGCGCGTGCGTCACGGAAGCCGCCAACAGCGCGGCTGAATCCGGCAGTTGGACCACATCCGCCCGTAGCGCGTGATACGGCCAAACTGCGAGATAGTTGGGGCTCGCTCACACGCCTTGCGTCCACCAGCGCGGCGCTCTATAGTCTGCGTATGCGATTCTTGAGCCTGCTCGCGCTGCTGCCATTCCTGGGCGGAGCGCAAATTGGTCCCACCAATTTGGACTTCGAGGTTGGCGTGGCTGGCGCCGTTCCCCAGGGTTGGTTCGTCCCCACCAGCGACTACTCCGTCGAACTGCGCCGTGAAGGCTGCTTCCATGGCTCGGGATGTGCCGTGATCCAAACCAAGAATGGCACCCCAAGCCAGCCCTTCGGGAATCTCATGCAGGTCTTTCCCGCTCAGCCCTACCGCGGCAAAAACGTCCGCCTGCGCGCAGCGATTCGTGTTGACCAACAGGACGGTGGCGGACACTGCCAGATGTGGCTGCGCGTCGACCGTGCGGACGGCCAGATGGGCTTCTTCGACAATATGGGGGACCGTCCAGTGACTGCTATCAACTGGCAATTCTATGAGATATCGGGCGAAGTGGAATCCGATGCGCGCTCCATCAACATCGGTTTCATTCTGGTTGGCAAGGCAAGAGTTTGGGCGGATGACGTCACCTTTGAAGTGGTCCCCGAAACGCCCCCAAAGGCGGACGACGACGCCCTCAAATCGGAGTTGCAGAGAGTCTACGGCCGCATGGACGCGGCCGAAGAGGGCGGGAGACTCGACGAGTTCGCGTCCCTAGTTATGCCCGATGCCGTGTTCGTTTCCGGCGCGAACCGTGCATCGCTCTCCAGCGTCCTGGCCGAGATGAACGAGCTCTATGCGGCGGGCACGCGATTCCACTCGAAAACGACGGTGAAATCGATCAGCCTCACCGGTGACCGGGCGGTCGTCACCACCGAGCAACAGATTGGGCAGGATACGACAAACGGCCGCCAGGATTTCATCTCACGGGGCCAAGATACGTGGGTGCGCACCAGCGATGGCTGGAGGTTGGCACAGAACAACGTCACCTCGGTTCGGGCCGTTGTTCCTCCGTTCGATCCTGCTACCCTCAGGCCCATCATCGCGGAACTGACGAAAGCAGCGGTACCGCTAAAGACCGTGGAGGCCGGCAACCCGACCGATGACCTCGCTGCGTTCGGCAACGCTGTCGGCGATGCCCGGTTCGTCGCGCTCGGCGAAGCCTCCCACGGAACCCGCGAGTTCTTCCAAATGAAACACCGCCTTCTTGAGTATCTCGTCAAAGAGAAGGGCTTCACCGTGTTCGCCATCGAAGGCAACTGGCCGGAGGCGCTGGCCATCGATCGATACATTAAGAAGGGCGACGGCGATGCCGCCGCCGGGCTCGCCGCCATGTACTTCTGGACCTGGCAGACTGAGGAAGTTCGCGATTTGGTGGAATGGATGCGCCGCTACAATCAGGCGCCCGGCCAGCACCCGATCCTCACGTTCACTTCGTTCGACATGCAGACCTCAAAGGTGGCCGGGGAGCGAGCGGTCGATTACCTCAAGCGGAACGCCCCGGGCGAAGCGGCCGCTGCGGCTGCGGTGTACGAGCGCGCCAACGCCATCGCCAACTCCATGTCCGATCCCAAGGCCAAGGAAATTGCGGAAGCGGCGAATGATGTAGTAAAGGTCTTCGACACAAACCGTGGGGAAATGGAAAAATCGTCCTCCCAGGAAGAATGGCGCAACGCCCGGCAGGCCGCTGCTGTGGCGTATCAGGCTGTGTTTTTGCGTTCCGCGGGCGCCGGCGGCGGCTATCGTGACGAGATGATGGCCGCCAACATCGAATGGCTGGCCCGCGAGGTATACCCGAAGGAGAAGATCGTGATCTGGGCCCATAACGCCCATGTTGCGTTCGGCGCGGTCGGCCACAAGAGCATGGGGACGTGGCTCCGCGCAGAACTGGGACGCCAGTATTACGTGCTCGGTTTCGCCTGGCGTCGCGGCGAGGTGCGGGCCGTCGGCTACTCAAATGGCAAACCCTCCGGGTTAGGGATCTATCCCGCCGCGCCGGCTCCGGCCAACTCCGGCAGCGCCGTGCTGGGGATGGCGGCCAAACCCCTTTACTTTCTCAACCTGGCCGGTCTGCCCGCCGAAAGCCCTTTGCGCAGATGGTTGGAACAGGACCATCTCTTTTATGATTTCGGTGCCGTCTGGCAAGTTGCAGACCCGGAGGCAAACCTCAGTCCAGAATCGCTCGCCAAGCGCTACGACGGCCTGATCTTCATTGACGAAACCCATGCCGCCCGAGCTCTGCCAATCCGTCGCTGACTCTAGGGCTGCGGGGAACCACCACAGTCAAAGCAATGAAAGGGCGTTTTGCGGCAAGGTGACACCGCCTGGCCTTATTCGAGTCCATGAGCTTCAAGCGGCCGTCCGCCCCAAGGCCTGCACGATCGACCTACCGTGCGCTGAAGGCGACCACTAGCCAGCGTCCAGCTCGGTTCTCGACGTCGAAGCGATACTTGCGTTCCCAGCCCAGCTCGACGCGCTCCTTACCGGTTCCCGTATGAGTCACTCGGATATCGCCGGCGAAGAAAAATGGCGGGTACTCGCTCACTAGTGTACGAGCAACCTGGCTGGAAGCGCAGTAGCCGAGGACGGCGGGGAAGTCCCTCTGCTCCGCATACTCAATGGCCTTGGCGACCGGCACAAGGTCCGGCCGGTTGTAAGTGTGGGAGAGGAACCTGACTTGATCGCCGGAGAGATCGTAGCGGTCGATCGCGCACAGACTCGGATTGTCCCAGGTATCGATCGGTGAAAACCAGCAATACGGCAGATTGATGGACGAGCCTTCGGCTCGGAACTCACCGATTTGTGCGAATCCGTGCACCTCATTGTCCAGACCGAAGGAGCCGGCTTGCTTTATGATCTGCTCAAGATCTCCGTTACCCTCCGGGTTCCACTCGTGGGCACTGTAGGCGACCCCCGGTACTTCCAGCGCATCCCATGTAACCAAAGCTCGCGAGAAACCTGGCGCGTTGGGACGGGCCGCGGTGCAATGGATGGAGTTCGAGACTCGTATGGGGCACATTCCGGTCAACGATGCCCTCGATCGAACTGGCGCCATGCCACACACGTTTGGCGTTCCCAGACTTCCCTTCGGGACCGCCGAAGACGAAGAACGTCTCGTGTGTGCGTAGCCCCACTTTCACAACCAGGACGGGCGGGAGATCGAGAACCTCAAACCGGAAGCGGTCGTCCTCGGGCCAAGAGGCATTGATCTCGGCACTCATCCGCTGGAGCCTTCTCAGCGTCTCTGTGGCGCGTTCCAACGGCGACCTCGGAGTGGCGGCAAGCGCGTTAAGATCCTCCGTCATGATTTCTTCCGCCTTGTAGAAAGCGGAGGATTCAAGATCCGATGAGTCCGGCATCGGCCCAAACGGAGGACCGCACGGGTCGGGTGAAAAGGATGCGAGCTTCTCCAGCAGTTGACGGAAACCCGGAGGTGCGTCTGCCTGCTGCGCCGGCGAGCAGAAGCATTTCCCCCCTGTGGACAGGGTTGCAAGAACACAGGCTAGAGTTGCAGTGAAGAATGAGCGGAAAGGCATAGGTGGGTGCTGACCCAGTCTGAGCATAATACGTTGCGCACTCGGGGTAAACGAGAGACCGAGCGCACATTGTCCCAGGTTCGACAGAAATCCACATGAGCGAGAAGTCGCCAACCCGTAGAATGGACCCGCCCAAGCGTGAACGGTGCCTGTTACGCGCGAGCGTTAATTGGAATATCGGAAGCCAACCGCCCAAAAGGGGGAGTCAGCCTACAATGGACAAGCGTTACCAGGTATTCTTGAGTTCGACGTACACGGACCTCATCGCAGAGCGGCAAGCTGTTCTGCAGGGGCTGCT
>Ga0187858_10001707_pt1 | contig 23823 bp, 18 predicted proteins | sample June2016WEW_8_15_FD_133015 | JGI IMG/M metagenome (GOLD analysis project Ga0187858, IMG submission 133015) | Peatland microbial communities from SPRUCE experiment site at the Marcell Experimental Forest, Minnesota, USA - June2016WEW_8_150 | ecosystem: Environmental > Terrestrial > Soil >...
CAACAGCACGGGTGGAATCTGAGCGTATGTGGTACGCAAGGCGCAGGTGCCATTGTGGGGCAGCTTGGTTAGCTGCGGCCGATTGTCAATCGGCCACCTGCCGCGTTTGCACCAGACAGCGGCAGTAGCCAACCGCCGCGCAGGCTGCCAGCCTGCCCCACATAACGCCAGCTTCTCCACTTTTGTGTCGCGCACCCGCCCATAGCCCGAGTGCTCCCCGCTTCGGCATCGCCCTGCGACCGTAGCCGATCTTCCAGAATTGAAATCGCGGCCGGCTGCGGTTGTCGGGCGCGGTTTCGGGAGCCACACGGGTCGCGCCGGTACTCGATAGCACTGTGCCAGATCGAACGGCACCTTCGGCGTCAAGACGGTGTCCAAGCACCATGTGCCGTTTCTGGTTAGGGGCGTCTGCAGTGCTCGTTTTCGTGCGCTTCGGCGTCGCCGCCGACGCATGGGGCTCCGCTGTGAACGGCGTGAAAATGGGGATTGCCATTTCCAGCACTCCCAATTCTGAGATTGTGGTCACGGTGCAGAATGTCGATGATAAACCGCTCTTGCTTCCTTTCGGCGCTCTGATCGGCTCTCGTTTATACGACTTTGGGTTCCAGTTGATCGGGACTGTGCCTAGTGGTGAGGACCGGCGTGTGATCTATACGGGTGGCCCCGGTGTTGTCGGCGGCCGGCTTGATCCATGGGTCCTTCCGTTGATTCCGAACGCCGGCTACACAGTGAAAATCCCACTCGCACGCTTCTATGTTTTGTACGACTCGGAGAAGCTGGAGACGTTCCTCAAAAAACGCTGCCAAGTGCGGGTTGAGTTGGACGATGAGAATCCCATCTGCCCGTTGTACGGCTACCCCAACCCAAACATGATTCCCTGCTGGCGGGGCAAGATCGTGTCGAACGTTCTGCAACTGCCGAACTGACGCGGGCTCGGCCAGCGATTCTCCTGTTTGCCGATGGCCGGGAACCAAGGCTGAAACGGAGGGAACTGCACAAGAGCTGGAACGGCATCGGCCGCTCCAGTGCTCCGCTAATAAGCGTGGAGTCCGTGCTCGCTGCGAGCGGCGCTCTTACGGGCGAGGTAGTACCGCCAATGCGCGCGGGCCAATAAGGTAGCGATTCGCGTCATTCGACCCGTCCCGCTCGATGTCGGCGGCAGCGTTGATCTTCGGGAGGAGAGGTCCAGCATCGCCCCCGCCTTGCTTTCCGGCCGCCGAGCGATTAGCATTTCCTTAAGTGGAGGGCCTTTCATGCCATCTTCGAAACTGAGCCGGCGCGGCTTGTTCCGGTCGGGCGCCATCCTGGCGGCCGCCGGCGTATCCGCGTCCATCCCGGAGCCCGCCTTAGCCGCGCCTGCGCGCTCGCTGGAACTGGGCGCCAACCTGTACCAGTCGATCGGGGTCACGCCGCTGGTGAACTGCAGAGGCACGTATACCATCATCACGGGCTCGCAGACCTTGCCAGAGGTTAAGCAGGCCATGGAAGCGGCATCCCATGCTTACGTCCAGATGGATGAGCTGATGGATGCCGTGGGGCAGCGCCTGGCCGAACTGACCAAGGCGGAGTGGGGCATTGTCACCGCGGGATGCGCCGCCGCCCTGACGCACGCTACCTCCGCGTGCATCGCGGGCGGGGATCCGGAAAAGATGCAGCGGGTTCCCAACCTCTCCGGGCTGAAGAACGAAGTGGTGGCGCCGCGATATTCGCGCAACGAATACGACCACGCCGTGCGCATGCTGGGCGTGAAGATGATCGAGGTCGAAACCGCCGCGCAATTCGAAGCAGCCTTGGGTCCGCAAACGGCCATGGTCATGATCCTCTCCTGCCCGGCTGCCGAAAGGGGCGAGCTATCGATCGAGAATGCTTCGGCTATCGCACGCCGCAAAGGCGTCCCCGTGCTGGTGGATGCGGCGGCCGAGACGCTCACCATCCCCAATATTCACTTGCAGCACGGCGCGAACCTGGTGGCCTACAGCGGGGGCAAATGCCTGCGCGGTCCGCAAGCCGGCGGCCTGCTGCTGGGCCAGAAGGACTTGGTGCGCGCGGCCTGGATCAACAGCGCGCCGCACCATACCTTCGGCCGCTCGCTCAAGGTCGGCAAGGAAGAGATCATGGGGATGCTGGCGGCGGTGGAGATGTGGGTCAAACGCGATCATGAGGGGGAGTGGCGGCAGTGGCAGTCGTGGCTCGATTACATTGCCGAGCAGGCCACTCAAGTGCCGGGCGTGACCAGCGAGATCCTGCAACCCGAAGATCTCTCGAACCACGCGCCCCGCCTGCGCCTGCATTGGGATGCGCAGAAACTCGGCATCACCGGCGCCGAAGTGGAAGAGATTCTGCTCCACGGGCAGCCGCGCATTGCCGTGAACGAGGGCACTGGTACGCGCCGCGACAACCGCCCGAGTTCCATCACCATCATGCCCTACATGATGATGCCCGGAGACGATAAGATCGCGGCGGCGGCCATTCATAATCTGCTGGCGAAGCCGCCGCAGATCACGGTGGTCGAACCGGAGGCGGCTGCCGCCGACGTCTCCGGAGAGTGGAACTTGGAGCTGGCGTTCGTCTCGGGATCGTCCCGGCACCACATGAGCATCGCGCAGCACGACGGCAAACTCAGCGGCACGCATCGCGGCGATATCCTATCCGGAAATCTGACGGGCGCCGTGGAAGGCCGGCGCGTGTTCTTGCGCAGCGGCCATCATATCGAAGGCACGACTCTGCATTACGAATTCACAGGCGACGTTCAGAGCGGCCACATCGCGGGAGTGGTCCGGCTGGGCGAGTACGGGCAGGCCCGATGGACCGCCGAACGGGCCTGAGGTATGGCTACTTCGCCAGGTGGGGCAGGCCTGCAGCCTGCCAACAGTTTTTTCCGCAACTTGTTAGTGTGCTTCCTTCTGTGCGCCGCAACCATGCCAGCCGCAACTAAGAAAGTCATCTTTCCGCCAGGCGCCAAGACGGCGGGGCCCTATAGTCCCGGCATCCTCGCCGGTGAGTTTCTCTACGTGTCGGGACAGGGCGCAAAGGGACCTGACGGCAAGTTCCCGGAGAACACGCGCGACCAGGTGCGGCAATGTCTCGACAATGTGAAGACCATCGTGGAGGCTGCCGGTCTGACGATGCAGCACCTGGTTTACACGCAGGTGTATGTACCCGAGCCGTGGAACTACGAGGGGATCGATCGAGCCTGGACGGAGTACTTCGGGCGGAACGGTCCGGCGCGCGCGGTGTTGGGCGTAGCCAAGCTACCCGAAGATACGCCGATCGAGATCAATGCCGTGGCGGTCGTGGATGCGGCCACCCGGCGCGAAGTTTGGCTTCCTCACCCCGAATATCGTTTGGCTGAAACGCCAGATGCGGTGATGGCGGGCGGCTTACTCTACCTCTCTGGCGTCACGGCCGGCAATCCCAAGGACGCGCTCAATCGTATGGGCGAAGTATTGATGGCGGCCGATATGGATTTCCGCAATATGGTGTTTGTGAATCCTTATCTGACCAGCGCCCTTACCTACGAAGAGATGAACCGGGCTTACGCGCCGTTCTTCGAATTCGGAAACACGCCGGCGCGCGCCACTATCCAGGTGGTTGGTCCCGTCCCGATCCAATTCACGGGCGTGGCGATCAAGGATCTCGCCAAGCGCCGCGCCGTGCGGCCCAAGAATATGGAGCCCAGCCCCACCGCGAGTCCCTGCGTGTTCGCCGGAGACATCCTGTACTGCTCGGCGAAGTCCGCGTTCATTCCCGGGCCGAACAGCGGCGTCTATGCATCCGGCGTGGAAGAGCAGGTGCGCATGTCTTTCCGAAATCTGCTGGACGGGCTGGAGGAAGCCGGTCTGAAGCTCTCCGACGTGGTGGCCGCCAATGTGTACCTGGACGACATCGCCGATTTCGCGAAGATGAACGGCGTGTATAAGACGTACTTCCCGGAAACTCCGCCGACGCGGACCACCATCCAGCAGATTCCGCCAGTCAAAGAGCGCACGGCCAACGATCGCGGCCAATGGCCGGCGTTGGAGCAGATCTCGTTTGTCGCGGTCCGGTAGGCTAGCATGACCGGTTCCGACGTCGCGAAGAAGCTCGCGGAGCGTCTCGATTGGAAGCTCTGGAACCTTTGCGCGTATAACACGGTGCGGACAGCAGCCGGTGCGGACAGCACGGCCGTTTTCATGCAGCGCGTGGTGGAGGGCGCCGCAGCCGTAATTGCGCGATCTTCGGCAGAGGGCACCGCACCTACCGCGCGACCGCGAAGACGCCTTCACGTGTTCATGTATGCTCCCTGGAGGAAAAGATCAGGCGCGTGCGGTAACTCGGCAAGCCGGAAGCGAAGGCTATCGAGTTGGGTAGTCATCCGGAAGTTTCTGCACGGGATTGGGTGGTGAATGATGCAAAAAGTAAATCTGTCTGAAAAGCTGTCGTTATTCGCGGAGCACTGGAGCCCGAAGATTGCCGGGGAATTGAACGGGCAGCAGGTGAAGCTCGTAAAGTTTCTGGGCGACTTTGTCTGGCATCATCATGACGCAGAGGACGAGTTATTCCTGGTCCTCCGCGGGAGTTTTCGCATGGATTACCGGTCGGGCGACGGGCGGGAACAGGCCATCGATCTCCACGAAGGTGAATTCCTGATCGTGCCACGCGGCGTGGAGCATCGGCCGGTGGCCGATCAGGAGGTGCACGTGCTGTTATTCGAGCCGGCCAGTACACTGAACACGGGGAATGTGCGGGGTGAGTTGACAAAGGAGAAGCTAGAGCGGGTGTAGGTTACAATGTTGCTCACTCAGCGCCAGCCCGCCGAGTGAGTTATCGGGCAGACTGGCGACCGCCGGTGACCTCGCGCGCCGGAGCACACGTCCCTGCGTAGTTCGACGCTCGTAGTACGGACAGGCAGCACCTCATCCTCCTTGCCTGCATAAATTTAGCGGGACATCCAGAGTAAAGGCAGGGTCTATTGCACGTCCCCGGCGTTCCGCGCTATAGTCCTGCAATATGCGAATCGCATCCGCTGTCTCCCTGGTCCTCGCGGGTTGGAATCTGGCGCTCGCGCAGAACTATTCCGTTATCCCGCTGCACAACTTTGCTGGTAAGGACGGACAGGACCCCGTCGCTCTGCTGCAGACCTCCGACGGCTCCTTTTTCGGCGCTGCCGCGCTGGGAGGCGCCGGCTACGGGACCGTCTTCCATCTGACAACGGCCGGGCAACTCACAACGCTGCATCAGTTCGCCGGAACCGATGGCGCATCTCCCAATAGCTTGATCCTGGCCAAGGATCAGACACTGTACGGAACCACACTGGGCGGCAACACGGCCTGCCCCTCGGGTTGCGGCACGGTTTTCCACATCGACGCACAAGGCCATTTCTCGACTCTTTATGCCTTCTCGGGGCCCGACGGCCAATATCCCGCCAATCTGCTGCAAGGCCTGGATGGCAACCTGTATGGAACCACAGGCGCAGGGGGCGTTTGCTGTTCGCAGCCACCAGCCGTCACCGTCTTCAAGCTCACCAAGGCTGGCGACATCTCCACGCTGTATACATTCTGCTCCGCGCCTGACTGCTTTTATGGAAGCCAGTTCGTAGGCCTGGTTCAGGTTCCGAGCGGCGACTTTTTTGGACTGACTAACTCCGGCGTTGGTCAATTCTCGGGCAGTGGTGAATTCATTCAGATCACGCCTTCCGGAGTCGGGACAGATATCTGGAACATCCTCCCTTCGGTGGTCCAGAATCCCGGCAACCTCGTAGTGGGCGGCGACGGCGCCTTCTACTTCACGATGGGTTTGGACCCCTATGGGTCCGGGCGTGTCCTACGCCTCGACACGCAAGGGCAGCTTAGCGTACTGCATGGGTTCGACTACACCGATGGAGATCCTCCCTACACTCTGCGCGCGGGCCGGGACGGGAATGTCTATGGCATCGCCGCGAGCGGCGGCTCCGAAAACCTTGGGGACGTTTTCGAGGTTTCCGTTCCGAGCGGCTTCAGCTTCTTATACACCCTTACCGGAGGCCAGGAAGGCGCCGCGCCGACAAGCGTCCTGCTGGGGAGCGACGGCAACCTCTATGGCACAACTGCCGGCGGCGGCTTTCCCGCAGGCCCGTGCGTCAATTGCGGCACCGTCTTTGAGTTGCAAAAGCTCGGTCCGCAGTCGCCTACTATCGCCAACTTCGTGCCGAACAGTTCGCCTGCCGGTGCACAGGTGACCCTGACGGGCGCTAACTTCACCGGCGCCACGAGCGTCCAATTCGGCAAGGCACCCGCCACGTTCACCGTGGTGTCGGATACGCAGATCACTGCCCAGGTGCCATCGGGAGCCAGCACCTATCCTCTAACCGTGACCACGCCGAACGGGAGCGCTCTCAGTATCCAGCCATTCGAGATCGGCCCGCCGCTCAGCACCATCTATACCTTCTGCCCCGCCAGCCCCAGCCCATTCCCTTATTGCCCGGACGCCGTGAATCCCAACAGCCTCATCCGGGGCGCGGATGGCAATTACTACGGCACCACCGACTGGAGCATTCCCAATTCAAGCGCCTTTCGCGTTACTCCCAGAGGAGCGCTGACGACTTTGGCAGCGCCTTTGTACTACCCCAACCGGCTGTTTCAGGCCAGCAACGGTAACATCTACGGAACGAGCCAGCAGGGAGGATACTTCGGTGCGCCCACTGCTTGCAATTCGGATCCTGAAGGCGCGTACGGCTGCGGTGCAATCTTCCAGTTCACGCCAAGCGGGACATATAGCCAACTCTACGCGTTCAGAGCCCACGATGATGGCGAGATTCCCATAGCGGGTGTAGTCGAGGGTTCCGATGGCGCCATTTATGGAACCACCTCGGCTGCCGGCGCCAACGGCCAAGGCACGATCTACCGTCTCTCCAATGCCGGTCTGCAGACTTTGTATTCGTTTAGCGGCGCGGATGGTTCGGCTCCCTCCATATTGGTAGCGGCGAAAAACGGTACCTTCTACGGCATTACGGAATCCGGCGGGTCGGGCGGAAAGGGTACGGTCTTCGCATTCAACGCGAGCGGAACCCTGACTACGCTGTACAATTTCACCGGGCAAGCCGATGGCGGCACTCCTTCGAGCCTGATCCTCACGACGGATGGCAACCTCTACGGTGCGACTTCCGCCGGCGGCAGCGCGGGTGGCGGCATCGTTTTCCAATTGACTCCAGGCGGCGCCCTGACCACCCTGTACAACTTTTCAGCTTCCACTTCGGGAAGCGGCCCTGCGAACCTGGTCGCCGGCAGCGGACGGCTCTTCGGCACAACCGGCGGCGGGGAATTCGGGGGCGGGACTATCTTCGAACTGACGCTGACTGGCGAGTTACGCACCTTGTATGCGTTCTACTACTCGGCGACTGCGAGCTTCGGAGGCTATGGACCCACCGCACTGGTGATCGCTCTCGACGGCAGCTTCTACGGCACGACGGCTGCAGGTGGCGCGCTTGCCTGCCAGTACGGCCAGGGCTGCGGAACCGTATTTCATCTTACTGGCGTACAGTAATTAGCGATTCGCCGCACGCTGGAGCCGGTCGAGCACGCCGGCCCATTCCGGCGCATCCGGCGGACGCTCCACGGCGATCCAATCGAGGCCGGCGGCGTCCAGGCGATGCAGCGCATCGTAAAGCCTCGCGGCGTAAGCGCGCGGTTCGGTGGGCATCTCGCGGCCGAGACGCAGCCATGCTCCGCGGCCGGCCGGCTCCATATCGCCGGTGGCTAACAGCAGCAGCGGCGTACGCGGACTGTAATGGCGCGGGTGCATCCCCGGAGACGCATGCGAATCGAGGCCCGAGTCTTCCGCGATGCGCACGGGGCCGATCAGCGACTCGATCTCCGGCAAGGAAATCACCCCGGGCCGCAGCAGCACCGGCACGCCGCCAACCAGCGAAAGCACCGTCGATTCGATTCCGACGGCCGCCGGTCCGCCGTCGAGCACGAGATCGACAGCATCGCCCAGCGTCTGTCGGACATGCTCCGCGGTGGTGGGTGAAAGCTGCGTGAACAAGTTAGCGCTGGGCGCGGCGATGGGCACACCCGCCTCGCGTATCAGCTCCAGTGCCAGGGGATGCGCGGGCATGCGCAAGCCAACGGTCGCGAGGCCGGCTGTCACGATGTCGGGAATCGCAGGCTGCTTGGGCAACACCAGCGTCAGCGGTCCGGGCCAATACTTGCGGGCCAGGCGCTCGGCTGCTTCCGGCCATTCCAGCACGAGGGCGCGCGCCATCTGGATCGAATCCACGTGGACGATCAGCGGACTCTTGCGAGGCCTTCCTTTCACCGCGAAAATACGCGCTACGGCCGCGGCGTCCAGTGCGTTGGCGCCCAGCCCGTAGACTGTTTCGGTAGGAAAAACGACGAGTCCCCCGCCCCGGATCAACTCAGCCGCGCGCCGCAGGTCGGTGGTCGCCGCGTCGCCGTGTCGCCGCGTCTCCGCGTCGCTCTTCACTCCGGCAACTCGTCTTTGCCGTCGCCCGCCGTCTTGCCCGTTTTGCGGTAGACCAAGTAAGCGTGGATCAACGGCTCCAGATCGCCCTCCAGCACGCGGTCCACGTCACCGATGGCCAGCTTCGTGCGGTGATCTTTGATCATGCGGTAGGGCGCCAGCACGTAGCTGCGGATCTGGCTGCCGAAGTTGATATCCAGCTTGGTCGCCTCGGTCTTAGCGGCTTCCTCGCGCTTCTTCTCCAGCTCGAACTCATACAAACGCGCGCGAAGCTGCTTCATGGCGCTGTCGCGGTTCTTATGCTGCGAGCGCTCGTTCTGGCACTGCACGACGATGTTCGTGGGCAAGTGCACGATGCGCACCGCAGAGTCGGTCATGTTGACATGCTGGCCGCCGGCGCCGCCGGAACGGAACGTGTCGATGCGCAGATCGTCCGGCTTGATGTCGATCTTGATCTCGTCGTCCACCTGCGGGTAAACGAACACCGACGCGAACGACGTGTGCCGGCGCGCGTTGGCGTCGAACGGCGAGATGCGCACCAGCCGGTGCACGCCGATCTCCGAGTTGAGCAGCCCGTAAGCGTTCTCGCCATTCACTTCGAAGGTGACGGACTTGATGCCGGCGCCCTCTCCCTCCAGCCGGTCGGTGATCACCGTGGAGAAGCCCTCGCGCTCGGCCCAGCGCAAATACATGCGCAGCAGCATCTCCGCCCAGTCCTGGCTCTCGGTGCCGCCGGCGCCCGGATGGATGGTCACAATTGCATTGCGCTGGTCGTTCTCGCCGGAGAGCAGCAGCAGGTTCTCCACGCGCTCCAGAAACTGCGCAAAGGACTGCAACTCGCGCTCGATATCGACGTTGACGTTTTCGCCTTCGCGGGCCAGTTCGAACAGCGTATCCAGGTCTGAGGTGAGCGCGGCGATGCGCTGCTCGTTGGCGAGGCTCTCCTCGATGCGCTTGCGCTGCTGCATGATCTTCTGGCTCTTCTCGGGCTGGTTCCAGAAGCCGGGCGCGTTGGTCTGCTCTTCTACTTTTTGCAGTTTGGATTTTTGCGCGGGAGCGTCAAAGATACCTCCGCACGGCGAGCGCCTGTTCGCGGAGGGGCGTGTACTGTCGTTCTAATTCGTCAAGCGGCATCATTGCATTTCAATTTTAGCAGACATCCCATGGATCCTTCAGCGCTCTTCGCCGGCGGACGCGCCGCTAGGAACACATGGATCCCACGGGCCGAAATGTCCGAAGTTCAATACCGCTGCGACGCCGCACTTGGCGTCTCCCTTCCTACGGCGGTGGACAATGGTCCGCTCGCAGCCGCCCAACTCGGCGGCGCAACGATACACGTCGCCGCTGAGCCCGGGGCGCTTGTAGACGAACTTCAGTTTTCCGCAGAACGGGCATTTGAGGTCGCTGCGGATTTGATGATATTTCATGCAAGTTGCTCCCTTCGCCTGGCTTGGCCGGCGATGTATAAAAACATTATCACCTAATTCTGTTTTGGCGTAAAGCCCCCAACCGCTATGTGGGGCAGGCGCTTCCGCCTGGCAACACACACCAGCATGCCGTGTTTTAAGATGAAAGGTTCCCAAATGCGTGGAGCGGCGGCCACGCGGCCCGCGCGCTCCGAGAGTTGGAAGGTGAACCATGCGTGTTCATGACCGAAGCAAGCAGATGCTAATCGCAATTCTAGCCGCCGGACTGATGGCGGCGTCCGCCGGCATCCTATCCGCGCAGTTTTCGCGGCCTGTCCAGAAGCCCAAGGGCCCCTGGATGGATAAGAGCCTCTCGCCGGACCAGCGCGCCGACCTGGTCATCGCGCAGATGACGCTCGACGAGAAGGTCTCCCTGCTGCATGGTAGCGGCTGGGGAGCCCTATTCGCGGGGCCCGATTCGCTGCCTCCGAAATCGCTCGGCAACGCCGGTTTCATTCCAGGAATCCCCCGCCTCGGCATTCCCGATCTCCAGATGGCCGACGCGGCGGTGGGCGTTACGCACGCCTCCGTTTTCGGCCGGTACGCCACGGCGCTGCCGTCCGGTCCCGCGGAAGCCGCGAGTTGGGACCTGGCCGTAGCTCGGGATTACGGCGCGCTGATTGGCCGGGAGCTTCGCGACCAGGGCTACAACATGTCTTTGGGCGGCGGCATCAACCTGACGCGCGAGCCGCGCAATGGCCGCACTTTCGAATACAAGGGTGAAGACCCGATCCTGGCCGGGAAGTTGGTGGGCGCGGAGATGAAGGCCCTCCAGGAACAGGGCGTCATCGGCGATATTAAGCACTACGCCATGAACGACCAGGAGAGCGGCCGCAGCTACGTGGATGTCAAGGTCGATCGGCGCGCCATGCGGGAAAGCGATCTGCTGGCGTTTGAAATCGGCGTCAAGGAATCCGGCGCAGGTGCCGTGATGTGCTCCTACAACCTGGTCAACGGAGACTACGCCTGCGAGAACAGCTACCTGCTCACCGATGTGCTGAAGAAGGATTTCGGCTTTCAGGGTTTTGTAGTGTCGGATTGGGGAGGTACGCACAGCACCGTTAAAGCCGCGCTGGCGGGGCTCGATATGGAGATGCCCACCAACACGTATTTCGACAAGGCGCTTAAGTCGGCAGTGGATAGCCGGCAAGTGCCTGAGTCGCGATTGAACGACATGGTGCACCGTCTGCTGCGCGCGGAATTCGCGGTGGGCCTGTTCGACACTCCGCCGGAGCGCAGGGTGCCGGATATTTTCCGCGGCCTCGAAGTAGCCCAGCGCGTCGCCGAGCAGGGCACCGTGCTGCTGAAGAATGCCAATGACCAGTTGCCGCTTTCGGCGTCACGCATCCGTTCCATCGCGGTGATCGGCTCGCATGCCGATGTGGGCGTTCTCTCGGGCGGAGGATCCGCACAAGTCGATCCCGCGGGGGGCAGCGCGGTGCCGGAGCCCCCCAATGCGAATATCTTCAGCCGCGTCGTATGGCACCGCTCGTCGCCGCTCAAGGCCATACGCGCCAAGGCGGTCCAAGCGAAGGTGGAATACAACGACGGGACGGATCCGGCCGCCGCCGCAAGTCTGGCCCGCCAATCCGATGTCGCCATTGTGTTCGTCAACCAGCCGGCCAGCGAAGGACGGGATATCCCGAGTCTCTCGCTGCCGGACCACCAGGATGCGCTGGTAGCTGCAGTGGCAGCCGCCAATCCGCACACCATCGTGGTTCTCGAAACCGGCGGTGCGGTGACGATGCCTTGGATCAACGAGGTCAGCGCGGTGTTGGAGGCATGGTATCCGGGCATTCGCGGAGGCGAAGCCATCGCCAATATACTTTTCGGCGACGTGAATCCTTCCGCCAAACTGCCGCTGACATTCGCCATGTCGGAAGCCGATCTGCCGCATCCCAAGGGCACACCGCAGCCGCCGCCGCGGGGCCCAGCCGACATGCGAGAACTCTTTCCGGGCCTCAAAGGCAATACCAGGCGGTTTGAAGTGAACTACGACGAAGGGCTCAAAGTCGGCTACAAATGGTACGACGCTGAAGGCAAAGAGCCGCTCTTCCCCTTCGGCTACGGACTTTCTTACACCAGCTACGCGTATTCGAATCTGAAGGTGATCGGGAGCCAGCCGGAGACCGTGAGTTTCACTGTTAAGAATGCCGGCGATCGCGCGGGCGCGGAGATTGCCGAGGTCTATGTCACGCTGCCCGCAGCAGCAGGAGAGCCTTTCAAGCGCCTGGTGGCCTGGGAAAAAGTGCCGCTGGCGGCGGGCGAGTCGAAGTCCGTGAGCTTGACGTTGAATCCGCACTACCTCTCCATCTATTCGGACAAGGGCGAATGGCAGCTTGTCAACGGGGAGTACAAAGTCCAGGTGGGCGGCTCGTCCAGAGGCCAGTTGTTAGCAGAGACATTTAAGAATTGAGGTGGCGCACGCTTCAGCGTGTTGCGGTGAACTTCAGTTCACCGACCTGCGGGCTGAAGCCCGCTGCGGCACGTTGAAGCGTGCGCCACGCGGAGCGATACATGAAAATGCAGCGATGGATCTTGCCCTGCACCCTGTTGTGGTTGACGTGCGCCGCCGGCGTTGCATTTGCGGCTGTCGACGAAGTCAAGGTCGACACCGGAAAGCTGAAGGGAGTCGCCAGCGGCGGCGTAGTCGCCTTCAAAGGAATTCCATACGCTGCCCCGCCCACCGGTGAGAACCGCTGGCGCGCACCGCAGCCCGTCACCGTGTGGAAGGGCGTGCGCGCGGCCGACGCCTATAGCGCCGATTGCATGCAACTGCCGTTTCCCAGCGACGCGGCGCCCTTGGGAACCAAACCGAACGAGGATTGCCTCTATCTGAACGTGTGGACGCCCGCGAAGCGCGCGGGCAAGCTGCCGGTGATGGTTTGGTTTTATGGCGGCGGCTTCGTCAATGGAGGCAGTTCGCCGGCGGTTTACGACGGTACGCATTTCGCCGAGCGCGGCGTGGTGTTCGTGAGCTTCAATTACCGGCTGGGGCGGTTTGGCTTCTTCGCGCATCCGGCGTTGACTAAGGAGAATCCCGCAGGCCCGCTTGGCAACTACGCGCACCTGGACGAGATTGCGGCGCTCCAATGGGTCCGCCGGAACATTTCCGGTTTCGGCGGCAATCCCGGCAAGGTGACTATCTTTGGGGAGTCGGCGGGGGGCGGTTCGGTCCTCACGATGATGACCTCGCCGATGTCGCGTGGATTATTCCAGCAGGCGATCGTCGAATCGGGAGGCGGACGCTCGGGCCTCTTTCCTGGGCGCCGGCTCAGCGAAGGCACGAAAGAGCGGCCTTCGGCGGAATCCATCGGCGTGCTGTTCGCGGAAAAGGCCGGCATTAAGGGCGAGGACGCCGCTGCATTGGCCGCGCTTCGCGCACTGCCCGCCGAGAAAGTCGTCGCGGGCCTGAACATGGCGACCATGGGAACGCCGACGTACGCCGGCCCTATGATCGATGGCAAAATCGTAACCGAGTCGCCCGAGGAAGCCTTCGCCGAGGGACACGCGATGAACGTGCCCTTGATCGCGGGAGCGAACAGCAACGATATCGGTTTCTCGTTCGCGCGCTCTATGGACGACTTGTTTGCGCCGTTCGGCGCGAATGGCGATAAGGCGCGCGCGGCATACAATCCTGATAAATCGGAGAATTTCCGGGCGATTGGAACGTTGGTCGCCGCGGACCGCATGATGATCGAACCAGCGCGGTTCCTGGTGAAGACGATGTCGGCGGCCGGGCAGCGCGCTTACGAATATCGGTTTTCGTATGTGGCCGCATCCATGCGCAAGCAGTGGAAGGGCGCTCCGCACGCCACCGAGATCCCCTTCGTGTTCGATACCGTCGCCGCCAAGTACGGCAAAGATCTGGCCCCGGAGGATGAAGCCACGGCGAAAGCCGCGATTGCATACTGGGTGGCCTTCGCCAAAACCGGCGATCCCAACGGCGAAGGGCGGCCCAAATGGCCGGCATACGACGCGGCGCACGACATCCTGCTGGATTTTACGCTCGATGGCCCGGTGGCGGGCCCCGACCCTTGGAAGGCGCGTCTGGATCTGACCGAAGCGGTGGCGGGGAAGCATTGAGGCCGGCTTCCGGCATGCCCAATCGACTGGAGTCGATTCGCTATTCGCGATTCGCGAATATAGAATGAAGGAATGGCACTAAAGCCCCAAGACGTGTATGTGGCGCTCAAGATTGTCGCAGCCAAGTCAATTCGTGCGCCGTACTCTCAACTTGCGGTTGAGTTGGCGATGAGCCCGTCTGAAGTGCACGCGTCGGTGCAGCGCGCTCAAAGTAGCCACCTGCTCCACGGCCCTCGACTGAAGAACCGCCCGAACTTCAGTGCACTCGAGGAATTCCTCCTCCATGGAATTAAGTATATTTTTCCGCCTGAACGGGGAGGTCTCACCCGCGGAATCCCGACATCGTATGCCGCCGCGCCCTTGCGTAGAATTATCGCGCAAGGGAACGAGCCCATTCCCGTCTGGCCGTATGAGGAAGGCATGCGGCGGGGCATCGCGTTTGAGCCGCTTTACAAGACTGCCCCCGTCGCGGCCCTGCGCGACCCAGCCTTTTACGAGTACCTGGCCCTTGTCGATGCCCTGCGCGACGGCCGAGTCCGTGAAAGAAAAACCGCCGGGGAAGAATTGTGCCGCCGGCTCCGCGAAGCCAATGCACGACTCAAATCTTAAGCAATTGATCGCGGCTGCCCGGCTCCTCCGCCCGCTGCTTGATGAGCTTGTTTTCGTGGGAGGAGCCGTGGCGGGCCTCCTCGTTACCGACGAGGCTGCCGCCGATCCGCGACCAACGCTCGATGTGGATGCGATCGCCGAAATCGCCTCCTACGCGCAGTATGCAGCGTTCGGCGATCGGCTGCGCACGCTGGGCTTTCTGGAAGACACCCGAGAAGGGGCACCGTTGTGCCGATGGACCCATCACGGGACAGTTCTCGACGTCATGCCACTGGACGAGAAGATTCTCGGGTTCACCAACCGGTGGTATCGGGCTGCCATGAAGTCTTCGGTCACGCAAAGGCTTTCGGCTGACCTCGAAATCCGCATCGTCACCGGTCCTTTCTTCATCGCTACAAAACTCGAAGCGTTCAAAGGCCGCGGCAAGGGGGATTTCTTCGGAAGTCGTGATTTGGAAGATCTGATCTACGTGGTTGATGGCCGCGCCACGCTCGTTAAGGAAGTACAAGCGGAAGCCGCCGAACTCCGGGCTTATGTGCGCGCTGAGATCAAACGTCTACTGGCGAGGTCTGGGTTCCTCGACGCCTTGCCTGGATACCTGCTCCCAGACGCGGCAAGCCAGTCGCGAATTAGCATCGTACTGCGGCGCCTGGAAGAACTCGCGTCGGTTTAGCAGGCCACTAGTGATGGAACTGCGACCCCTCCACTTTGGGCCGCAATCCCGGCTGCATGGCGAACCAATCCAGATGGCGGCGGATGTCTTTCACCAGCATATCCGCGAGGTCGCACGTGAACCCGTTGCGCACCACTACACGTTGCACCACCATCTCCTGCCGGTTGGCGGGCATGCGGTACGCCGGCACCTGCCATCCCCGGTCGCGCAGCCGGTCGGCCAGATCGTACAAGGACCAATGCGCGTCCTCCTTCAAAGTCCAGCTAAACACGGGCAGATCGGTCCCGCGGCTTACGAGTTCGAACGGACCCAGATCGGCGATCTGGCCCGCAAGCCGCATGGCGACATCCTGGCAGGCTTGGTGAATCGCGCGATAGCCCGATTTCCCCAACCGGATCAAATTGTAATATTGCGCCACCACCTGGCTTGCCGGGCGCGAGAAGTTGATCGCCAGCGTGGGCATCGTTCCCCCGAGATAGTCCACGTTGAAGATCAGGTCCGGATGCAGATCGGCGGCCTCGCGCCAGATCACCCAGCCGACGCCGGGATACACCAAACCATATTTGTGTCCCGATGTATTAATCGATTTCACGCGCGGCAATTGGAAATCCCATCTCAAATCCGGCTGTAGGAACGGCGCCACAAACGCCCCGCTCGCGCCATCCACATGGATCGGAATATCCATGCCGGTCTTCTCCTGAAGCCGGTCCAGCGCCGAGCTCAGCCGCTCGACGTTTTCGTAGTCGCCGGTGAACGTGCTGCCCAGCACCGAGATCACCCCGATGGTGTTCTCATCGCACGCCTGGGCGGCCCGTTCCGGATCGGTCACATGCTCGTCGCCCTCCAACGGAACTGAGCGCTCTTCGACATCCCAATAGCGCGCGAACTTGTGCCAGCAGACCTGCGTGTTCGTGCCCAGCACAAGGTTCGGCCGGTCCGACGGCTTGCCCGCTTTGCGCATCTTTTCGCGCCACCGCCATTTCAGCGCCAGCCCGCCAAGCATGCAGGCTTCGCTGGAGCCGATGGTCGATGTGCCCAGAGTGTTCTCGGGATCGGGCGAGTTCCACAATTTCGCGAGCATATGGACGCAGCGCATTTCGAGCTCCGCCGTCTGCGGGTACTCGTCCTTATCGATCATGTTCTTGTCGAAGGTCTCCATCATCAGCTTGCTCGCTTCCGGCTCCATCCACGTGCCGCAGAATGTGGCGAGGTTGAAACGCGAGCTGCCGTCCATGATCAATTCGTCGTGGATCAGATGATAAGCCGTGGCAGGCGGCATTCCGTCGTCGGGAACGTCATGCCGGGGAGCGGGTCCCAGCAGCCAGTGGCGCGCGTACATCGGCCGCATGACGCGCAGCATTTCGTGTTCGGGGTGTTTGTGGTCGTCCATGGATTGGATACGACTCTACCAGATCGGCCGTCTGTCTGCATTCAACGATCTGTAACTGGATACCGGCGTCGCACCCGCTCGGGAACAACGGTGGGGCGCGCATAGACATGCCAGTCTCCGAGCGTGATTGTCAGCCGCGGGCCAGGAAGGTACGAACTCCTCCGTCTGGGCCAGTGCGACGCGAAAGTGTGCTGCCGCGCGGAGGTGCTCAACCAATTTGGGGAAGCATCCGTTTGGCCCACCACCGCTTTTGTTCGCAGCTTATTGAGCCTTGCAGAATCACTGGGGTGGCAGGCCGCACCAAGGGAGCATATTTCGCAGCAAAACGATGCGCACCCCAGAAGCGGTTGCACAAGATGCGGTGCAGGACGCGGCCCGCGCGGGCGTGCAGCCGCGCGTGCTATTCATGGCGCAGCGCGGCTAGCGGATCGATCCGGATCGCTCTTCGCGCTGGGATGGCGCACCCCAGAAGCCCCGCGAATCCCAGGACCACCGCGACGCTGGCATAAGTCGCCGGGTCAGACGGCGAAACACCTACCAGCCCGCGGCTCAGGCCGCGCGTGACCAGCAGGGCCAGCGGAAGCCCGACTACGAATCCGCCCAACACTTGCCGCATTCCCTGCTTCACGACAAGGGTAAAAATATCTCTGCGCGTTCCGCCCAACGCCATGCGAATTCCAATCTCCTGGGTTCGCTGGCTTACCCCGTGCGCCACTACGGCGTATAGCCCCACCCACGCGAGCAGCAGCGCTATCGCCGCGAAGAATGCAAAGAGCTTTCCGAATACGGCGCTGTCCAAGCGCTGCTGCGCGATATGGTTTTCGAGCGACATCACGTCCTGAGCGGGTAGATTCTGGTCCAGATTCTGCACCGCGCGGCGGAATGCTTCCGCGAGGTTTCCCGGCGGTACTGCGGTGCGCGCAAGCACGTAGACCGTCCGCTGCGGCTCCGTGTCATACGGCAAATAGAAGAGCGGAGTGCGTTCCAGCGGACTCAATCGGTTCTGCTGGACATCCGCCGCGACGCCAATCACCGTCATCCATGGCTGTTCGTCGCGTTCCCCCGCGGCCCGGAGTCTTTTGCCCAGTGGATCCTGGCCCGGCCAGAACTTCGCCGCGAAGCTCTCGTTCACCACCACGCCCTCGGCCTTCCGGAACGCCTGCCCGTGCCGCAGACGAACACCGAGGGTCGCGAAGTAATTTGCGTCGACCACCAGCCCGCTGAGTTCTCCCACGTTGACCGGTTTGCCGGCAGCATTTTCCAACTGTCCGCGGAAGTCGCCCCAGCCCGAGAGGGGCAGATGCGATGTTAGCGAGACGTGCGTCACACCCGGGAGGCTGCCGAGCGTTGTCTCCAGGCCGCGATAGAACTCGCTTACCCGATCCGGGGTCGCGTATTTCGTCTCTGGAAGATCTACCCGCATCGTCAGGACGTTTGCCGGATCGATTGCCAGCGGCGCGTTGTAGAGTTTCACGGTGCTATGGATCATCAGTCCGCTGGCAGCCAGCAGCACCACGCATAATGCCATCTGAAAGCCTACCAGCAGCCCGGCGAGGCGCCTGCTCCGCGGGCCCTCCGCGCCGCGGCCGCCATCCTTGACAGCGCTGTTCACATCGACCCTGGCCAGTTGCAGCGCCGGCGCCAGCCCGAAGAGGATTCCCGCGCCAATCGAGATGGCCGCCAGATAGGCGAACCCGCGCGCGTCCATCGTGAACTGAATCCACGACGGCCTGCGCCCTTGCGCTGTCATATTATCGAACCAACGCAGTCCACCCACGGCCACCAGCCAGCCCGCCACGCCACCGGCGGTGGATAGCATCACACTTTCCACGAGAAGCTGTCGAACGATGCGCACCCGGCCGGCGCCGATCGCGATGCGGATGGAAATTTCCCGAGCGCGCGCCGCCGCCCGCCCCAACAGCAGATTCGCTACATCTCCGCACACGATCAGCAGCACGAACGCCACTGCGAACATCATCGCGTAGAGCATCGCCCTCGCTTCATAAACGCCGATCATTTCCAGGAGCGGACGGACGCTTACCACCGGCCCGGTCACCTTCCCCGCGATGGCGCGCCGCGCAATGCCGTCCACTTCGCTCTGCGCCGCGGCCAGCGTTACGCCATCCGCCAGACGCCCGAAAACCAGAAGCGATCTTCGGAACTCCGGGTTCATCAGGTCTTTGACCGTCATCGGCGTCCACAGGTCCGCATCCTCGGGAAACTGCTCGCCTGCCGGCATGACGCCCACCACGACGTGATCCACATCGTCGATACGCATCACTTTGCCCACCACCGACGGATCGCCGCCGTAGCGGCGCTCCCACGCGCGATGGCTCAGCAGCACGGCTGGAGTGGCGTCCGCACGCTCGTCGTACGGTCCGAATCCACGCCCCACGATGGGCTTCGGGCGGACCAAGGCCCATCCGCTGGCGGTCATCTGCACGCGCCAGTACCGCTCCGGCAGTACACGGGAATCGCTTACGTTCACGGCGGAGAAACGATACGCCGCGAGGTTCTCGACGGTCTTCACCTGGCTCCGCAGGTTGGCGAAATCCATCGAGGGCTGCGACCTCGGATCGACATTCTCGAGCCCTTCGCCGGGATGCAATGCGACCAGCCGCTCCACGTGGTCGACCCCCATGTCGAATCGAAGTGCGCTGCTCACAATAGTGAAGACGGTGGTGTTGGCGCCGATCCCCAATGCCAACGCCACCAACGCCGTCGCGGTAACCAGGGGACTGTTCCGCAGGGTCCGCAAGGCGTACCGGAAATCCTGCCACCAGGTTTCGAGCCTGGTGAAGGCCCACAAATCGCGGCAGGACTCCTTGAGCGCGGTAGTGTTTCCAAGACGACGCTGCGCCGCCGTGGAATCGCCGCTCTGCTTCTGGTTCATGGCGAGATGGAAAGCCATCTCGTCTTCCAGGTCCCGGTCCAGTTGTCCCCGCCGCCAAAGTGCTCGCAGGCGCTTCCCGAATCTGCTCATACCGCCTCCATCACTCGCGCGATTGCCTGCGCGAGTTGCCGCCAATGATCCGCTTCCTTCGCCAGAGCTTTTCGGCCGCGATTCGTCAGCCGGTAATATTTTGCTCTGCGCTTGTTTTCCGACCGGCCCCATTCCGCATCGATCAGGCCGTCCAGCTCCATTCGGTGGAGCGCGGGATACAGCGACCCCTCCTCGACGCGCAAGACCTCTTCGGAAGTCTGCTGTATCGACTGAGCGATTCCCCAACCATGCATTGGCGCGCGAGCCAGTGTTTTCAGAATCAGCATGTCGAGTGTCCCCTGTACTAACTCTCCGCGGTCCGGCTTTCCCATAGACGCTTGATAGGAGTAGTATGCACCGGGTTGGGCGCGGAGTCAAGAGCCCAAGGGAAGGATCTATTCCAGAGTGTGTCGGGCGCGCTGGTAGGTAGATGGGCCATCGCTTGAAATGGTATCGGGATTCGTCTTGCTCTACAAAATCGGGCCCAGTATCACCGTTTAGGCGATTTTCCGAAGTTGTGTTTGTCACGGGCAAAAATATTTTGGTGTGAGCCACGAGTCTCCATTCCTTGTCTGTCCAGTCAGCGCGAATCGCGGAAGCCGGCCTCGGCACGGCCGGGCGACCCACTGGCGCGTACAACCTGTTGCGCCGAGCGGGCAGTGAGCCCCGTTCGGGCCTCAAGACGCATTTCATGTGGCACGCTAGCGTTGGCACACTAGCGTATCCTAGGAGAGTTGGAGGAGATCAGAATGGTAAGGATAATCCCCACGGCGCTCCTACTGAGCCTGGTAGTACAGGCGCAAAAAACTGACACTCCCTATCCCAGCATGGCCCCGCTTGACCAGTACTTGATTGCGGACCGCAATGCCGAAATAGCCCTGGCGAGAAGTGCCGCCCCAACGAGCATAGCGGATGACGCGGAGGTGATGGTCCTGGAGCGGCAAGGGTACAAAACGGCGGTTAAGGGCACGAACGCTTTCGTGTGTATCGTCGAACGCTCGTGGACTGCAGGGTTCGGAGATCCCGAGTTTTGGAATCCCAAGATCCGAGGGCCGATCTGCTTCAATCCACCGGCCGTGCGAACATACCTCCCCATCACCATTGCGAGGACCCGGCTGGCCCTGGCGGGGAAATCGGAAACCCAGATGCTCGACGCGATTAACTCCGCTCTCGACAGGAAGGAGCTGCCTGCGCTCGAAGCCGGTGCGATGTGCTACATGCTGTCGAGGCAAGGCTATCTGGGCGATCAGGCCGGGCACTGGCATCCGCATTTGATGTTTTGGGCCGAACGAACGGAACCCAAATCCTGGGGCGCAGGGTTGCCGGGGTCTCCCATGATCGGCGCCGTGGAGATTCCGGGCCGATTAACCATATTCATGATCCCTGTCGGCAAGTGGTCAGACGGCACACCGGATTCCCACGATGAAAAGTGACAATCGATCCGCCTTGCAGACGAATGATGCACCACTCGGAAATTGGCTGGTGGCGGTCATGTTCACGGAAAACGCCCATCGTTGAGCCGTGAAGCGGAAGCAGCCGCCAGTCGGCGGCAGCGAAGTCTGCAGCTTTCCGCGCAAAGGCGACCCCAAAGCGCTATGCATCTCTGATCGTCATTCAGCGCCTGCGGGCACGTCCCACCGAATTCTTAAAAAATTAGTTGACAACCTCCCCCGTTCGCGTTACAACTGAATTAGAGCAATTCTTAATTCTTTAAGAGAATCGCCCATGGCACGCAGACAATCTACAACACTGACGGAAGCCGAACTCCCGATCATGGATGTCCTCTGGGCTAAGGGAACGGCATCGGTCACGGATGTTGTTAAGGGATTAGCTAATTCCGCGGTCGCCTACAACACGGTACTGACCACCCTGCGCATCCTGGAACGCAAAGGTTATGTTCGGCATACCAAAGAAGGCCGCGCGTTCGTCTATCATCCTGTGGTGGAACGCGGCGAGGCTAGCCGGAAAGCGGTCCGGAACCTCATGAAGCGTTTTTTCAACGATTCGCCGGAGATGCTGATTCTGAATGTCTTGGGTGACGAGCAGTTGGACGAAAAAGAGCTGGAACGGCTCAAGAGGTTGATCTCGGGCGAGTAGGGAGGGGATCAAGTGAACTGGGTTGAATTCGCAAACTGGGTAGCAGCGATGGCGCTTTCGGGCGGGCTGAACAGCCTTTGGCTGGGGATGTTGCCGGTGGTCCTGGCCGCCGTGGCAGTGCGCGCCATGCCGCGATCGAACGCTACCACCCGCTATGCAGTCTGGTTCACCGCTCTCCTGCTGGTCCTGGCCATGCCAGCCGTACTTCTGATTCCCAGGCCCGTACCGGTCATGGCGGTTATCGCGAAGCCGGCGGCGTTGGCCGCGTGGGCCGTTCCGGTCACGGCTGCCTGGCCGATGTACGCGGTCCTGGCTTGGATCGCTATCACGGCGATCCTGATGGCGCGGGTCGGCTGGAGCGTTGCCCATATAAATGGGCTGAAGCGCAGGGCCCGCTCGTTCGGCAGGCGGGACAACATCAGGCTTCTCGCATCAGAAGAAGTGCGCGTGCCGATGGCCGCTGGTTTCATTCGCCGCGCGGTCATCTTCCCCGAGTCCGTGCTCGAAGAACTGAGCCCCGCGGAATTCGAGCAGGTGTTGTGTCACGAGTTGGCCCATCTGCGCCGCTGGGACGATTGGACGCAGCTTTTCCACGCGATCGCACAAGCCGTGCTTTTCTTCAATCCGGCGGTTTACTGGATCGGGCGCCGCCTGAAGATCGAGCGGGAAATTGCGTGCGACGATTGGGTGGTCTCGACGACCGGGAACGCTCGACCGTATGCGGCCTGCCTGACGCGCTTGCACGAGTTAACGCGCCGCGCATCTGCGCCGCAGCTCGCACCTGGCGCCACCACCAGAACGCGCTGGCAGATCAGCACCCGAATCGAAGCGCTATTGGAGCCGGATCGCAACGCGACGCCGCGTTTTTCGCGCGCGGGCTGGATGGCGGCGGGCGTCCTGGTGAGCGCGGCCCTCATGGTTGCGGTGCGTGTCACGCCGCCGGTCGGCGTGCAGGAGCTTCCGGTGGCGACCATTGCATTCGCGCAACCGATCCCGCCGGCGGCGCCGCTCCTCGCGCGAACGGTTGCAAAGGCAACACCGGTGCGGCCCCGCCTGGTTGCCAGCCGCAGAGGAAAACCAGCGCTCAACCAGGCATTACGTATCGCACCGGACACCGGTTATGTGCTCGTGCATGCCTGGCAGGCGCACACAACTCAAACGTACTTTGTGATTACGGTGGTTTTCTTCGAACCGCCGCCACCCACTGTGATGAACGGTATTTAGAAACAAACTCTCCCGAACAAAAGGACGATAATATGAAGCTAAACAGAAGCTACGTTACCCTTGCGCTCCTACTCTTTTGCGCAGGGCTTTTAACCGCAAACCTGATGAACCACTCCGGGATCGTCGCGCGCGCGGCCTCGGCAACACCGGCCGCGCTGACCATTCCGAACGCGGCTCAAGTATCCAACTCGTTTACCAAGATCGCAAAGGAATCCGAACCTTCCGTCGTGCAGATCCTCAGCACGATCCAGGAAAAGCGCACACCCGTGCGCGGATTGTTCAACGGAAACCCGTTTGGCGATCAGAATCCGTTCGGCGATCAGAATCCGTTCGACCAGCCGCGTTCCCGCCGGTCGATGGGCCTCGGCTCCGGTTTCGTCGTGGACCGTAGCGGCTACATCCTGACCAACAATCATGTGGTGGAGAACGCCACCCGCATCCAAGTGAAGCTGCCCGGCGACAAGACCGAGTATCCGGCCAAGCTGATCGGCACCGATTCCGAACTGGATCTGGCGGTCCTGAAAATCGAAGCCGGCAAGCAGCTCATACCGCTACGCATTGGAAACTCCGATGCCGTCGAGACCGGCGACTGGGCCGTGGCCATTGGCTCGCCCTTCGGCTTGGAACAAAGCATGACGGCCGGCATCATCAGCGCGAAAGGGCGCGATCTCGGCGAACCCGGACATCAATTGCAGCGCTTCCTGCAAACCGACGCCGCCATCAACCGCGGCAACAGCGGAGGTCCGCTGCTCAACATCAACGGCGAAGTCGTCGGTATTAATACGATGATCGTCAGCGGCAGCGGCAACTTCGAAGGCATCGGCTTCGCGCTGCCCATCAATCTGGCGGTGAACTC
>Ga0187858_10001718_pt1 | contig 23716 bp, 20 predicted proteins | sample June2016WEW_8_15_FD_133015 | JGI IMG/M metagenome (GOLD analysis project Ga0187858, IMG submission 133015) | Peatland microbial communities from SPRUCE experiment site at the Marcell Experimental Forest, Minnesota, USA - June2016WEW_8_150 | ecosystem: Environmental > Terrestrial > Soil >...
CAGACCACGAACGTCACTATCGAGCTTCGGGGCGAAGGCCTGGAGGCGGAGCTCGGGAACCGGGTCGAGATCACCGGTACCGCCGATACCGCCATTCCCTCGGTAGCGGGAGCCTCTCAGCTCATCAATGTCACCAGTATCAAGCGATTGGCCAAGGGCGCGGGCGCCGCTGGCGCCGCGGGTGCTGCCGGCGCTGCGGGAGCTGCTGGCGCGGCGGGGGCTGCGGGAGCTGCGGGCGCCGCCGGAGCTGGGGCCGCTGGGGCGGCGGCTGGAGGGGCGGCTGCAGGCGCGGCTGCGGGCATTTCCACGGCTGCGACGGTGGCCATCGTCGGCGGTGTGGCCGCAGCCGGCACGGTGGGCGGGCTTGCGGCTGCCGGTGCACTCCCCGGCCAGGGATCGAGCAAACCGTCCACCAGCCCATAAATACTCGTGTGTTTCGTCGGCCGCCGGATTGGAGGTACCGCCGGGTTGACAGACGAAAGCGTCTGTCCCGCCCCGTTTTCGCCTGCCAACTCGGACCCCAGCAGAGTTCTGCGATCTGCCTGGGTTTTTTTTGACTGAAGATAAGCAGAGAAAAAAACTTGTCCTGTTTACCATTTGTATTCTGAATTTTTGCAGCCCTTCTGAGAGAGCCCCTGTGGGACTCAGAGAGCGATAGCTTCGTCCCAGAGCCACACCGCACAGGCCAGCAGATGAACAAGTTAAATCCATGGTTCGCGTTGACGGCCAGACCCCGCCATGAGAAGGCCGTCGCCCAAATCCTGCTCAACAAAGGCATGGAGCCTTTCCTGCCCCTCTATCGGGCACGCCACCACTGGACCGACCGCATCCAGACTGTCGATTTGCCGCTGTTCCCGGGTTATGTATTCTGCCGTTTCGCTTATGCGAGCCGCCTGCCGGTCCTCAGCACTCCCGGCGTAACCTCCATCGTGGGCTTTGCCAACGTCCCCACGCCCGTTTCCGACGAGGAGATCTCGCGCATACGGACCATTCTGGCCTCGGGCCTGCCCGCCCAGCCCTGGCCCTACGTGCGTGTCGGACAGGTGGCGCGCATCGAGCGGGGCTCGCTAGCCGGCCTGGAAGGTGTGCTTCTCCGCGAAAAAGACTCGCTGCGCGTGGTGGTCTCCATAGAACTTCTGCGCCGGGCCGTGGCCGTGGAGATCGACCGCGACATGATCTGCGCCGTCCAAGGCGCCTCCCACGCCTCGATGGCGCATCTCTATCTCACCTGATTGCGCCATGACCAGCAAGCCCCGAAACCGAATCGTGGTGTTCCGGCTCAGCCAGGACGAGTACCGTTTGCTCAAGGAGGCTTGCGACCGCCGCGGCGCGCGCAACCTGTCCGACTTTACGCGCAGCGAAGTTCTGGAATTCCTTCAGTCCGGCGCAATCAGCGACCACTTGAACTGCCGCTTCGCTTCCTTAGAACAGCAGCTCGCAGTTCTGCAATCCCAATTCATCGACCTGCTCGGAGGAAAGCTTCATGCCCCGTCTAAGCCCCAGCCGTAATGCGTCTCGTCTAATTTCTGACAACCGCTCCCTCACGGTCGCGGCTCTGAATCAATGCGCCGGCGCCGCGCGCGTCAGAAAGCGGCGTGCGGGACAATACTTCGGAGTCGAGCGCGTCCGCAAGGGGTGGAGCGCCTGCTGCGCCGTGTGGCTGGTTCTCTCCGTGGCGTCCGCGCAAACCCGCCCGGCGCCCGTGCCCGAACTGCCCAACGCCAATCTGCCCGCCCATCGCATCGGCGCCAACGATCTGATCGCTGTCTCGGTCTATGACGCTCCCGAGCTTACCCGCACGGTGCGCGTCGGCGCCGATGGCTATATGCGGCTCCCGATGCTCAAGCAGCGCATCCAGGCCGAGGGGCGCATGCCCGGCGAGTTGGAATCCGCCATTGCCTCCGCCTTACAAGCCGAACAGCTTATCGTGGACCCTTTCGTGACCGTCAACGTCGCCGAATACAACAGCCGTCCCATCTCCGTCGCCGGCGCCGTCAAGCAGCCTCTCACGTTCCAGGCAGTGGGGCCTGTCACCTTGCTCGAAGCTATCACCCGGGCCGGCGGTCTTGCCCCTGAAGCGGGCCCTGAGATCCTGGTCAGCCGCATGCACGCAGGTCCCGATGGCACCATCGACTCCCTCGTCCAGCGCATCCTCGTCAAAGGTCTGATCGATGCCGCCGATCCCACATTGAATATCTCTTTGATTGGCGGCGAGGAGATCCGGGTTCCCGAAGCAGGCAAGGTCTACGTCATAGGGAACATCAAGAAGCCCGGCGCGTTCTCCGTGCAGGACGGCACCGAATCCACTGTCCTCAAGATGCTGGCGCTTTCTGAAGGCTTGATGCCCTACGCCTCCAACGAGGCCTATGTCTACCGGCGGGAAGGCAACGGCAGCAAGAACGAGATTCCCATACCGCTGAACAAGATCATGGAGCGCAAATCCCCCGACATGCCGCTGCTCGCCAACGATATTCTGTACGTGCCGGATAACAAGGGCCGCCGTATGACATTGGGCGCCCTCGAGAAGATCCTGGCTTTTGGAGGCGGCGCCGGCGCTGCCGCCATCTACGCCGGAATCCGCTAGTTTCGTTTGCATTCGGTTCCTCCCGCGGCCAACACTATGTCCGATCCTAAAGCTCTCCCCGCCCCCAACCAAACCCTCCCCGCTACCTGGTACGGCTACGATGTCGATCCGCCCGAGCGGCCCGGTGTCCCCCTGGCGCACTATCTCTGGATCCTGCGCCGCCAGCGCTGGAAGATTCTGGCCTTCATTTTCGCTTGCGTGACGGCCACCTTGATCGTCTCCGCGCGCCTGACGCCGATCTACGAATCCACCGTCACCGTGGATATCGATCGGCAGATGCCCTCGGCCATCATCGGCCAGGATGCCATGCGCACGCCTCTGAACGATGCCGACCAGTTTCTCGCCACACAAGTCAAGCTCATTCAATCGGATTCCGTGCTGCGGCCGGTGGCCCTGCAGTATCATCTGCTGAATCTCGAGAAAGACGCTTCCGACGTCACTCCCGAGAGATCTTCCGAGGCCGACGAGGATGCCCCCATCCTCCTCAAAAAACTCAAGGTCACGCGCCCGCCCAATACTTATCTGCTACTGATCAGCTATCGTTCGCCAGACCCGCGCCTGGCGGCGGATGTGGCGAACGGCGTGGCCCGGTCGTACGTCGAGCACACTTACAGCATCCGCTTCCGTTCCTCCGCCTCGCTGGCGACCTTCATGGAAAAGCAACTCGAGGAGTTGAAAGCCAAGATGGAGCGCTCCTCGGAGGCCCTGGCCCAGTTCGAGCGCGAGCTGAATGTCATCAATCCCGAGGAAAAGACCAGCATCCTCTCCGCCCGCCTGCTGCAGCTTAACACCGAATACACCAACGCCCAGACCGACCGGGTTCGCAAGGAATCCGCCTGGAAGTCGGTGCAGAGCGGCTCACTCGAAGCCGCGCAAGTCTCGACGCAGGGAGAGAACCTCAAAACGCTCTCCGCCACGCTGGACGAGGCCCGCCAGAAATTCGCGGACGTCAAAACGCACTACGGCGCCAACCATCCGGAATACCGCAAGGCCGCCGTCCAGGTGGAAGAGGTGGAACGCCAATTGCGCGATTCGCGAAAGAACGCGGCCCTGCGCGTGGAAGTCGAGTATCGCGAATCGGTCAACCGCGAGGCCATGCTGCAAAAGGCGGTGGCCGAGACCAAGGCCGAGTTCGATCGACTCAACGCCCGCAGCTTCGAATACCAGGCGCTCAAGCGGGAAGCCGATGCCGACAAGTCGCTGTATGAGGAACTGGTCCGCAAGATCAAGGAAGCCGGCATCAACGCGGGATTCCAAAACAGCGCCATCCGCATCGCCGATCCGGCGCGCGCGGCCATCAAGCCGGTCTTCCCCAACATGACGCTGAACGTAGCGTTGGCCTTCCTGTTCTCCACGCTGCTGGCGGTGGGCGCCGCCGTGCTGAGCGACGTGCTGGATAGCTCGGTCCGCGACCCCGAACAGATCGCGACGCTGTTCCACACCGAGGTGATGGGCAGCCTGCCGATGGTGAAAACCTGGCGCCGCCGCCCGATCTCCGCGCTTGACAATGAAGGAGGCAGCACGGCGCTGGTGCGCGCGGACGAATCCGTTCCTGCAGACCGGGACCGCACCGTCACCGGTTTCGAAGAAGCGGTGCGCACCCTGCGCAATTCGATCCTGCTGGGCAGCTTCGACCGCCAGTTGAAGTCGCTCATGATCACCAGCGCCACACCGGCCGAAGGCAAGACCACCACTGCCGTACATCTGGCCATCGCGCATGCGCAGCAGAAGCACAAAACGCTGCTGATCGACTGCGACCTGCGCCGACCCGGAGTCCACACGAAGTTGGGAATCAATCCGGAAACGGGGCTCGCCGCCGTGCTGCAGAATGGCATGCAATGGCGCGAGAAGTTGGTCAAGCTGGTGGAACTCGCCGATTTGGACATCCTGCCCACGGGCTTTTCGAGCCGCCGGGGCGCCGACCTGATCGGCGGCCGCCTGCCGCAAATCCTGGAAGAAGCCGGCGGCGAATACGACCTGATCGTGGTGGACTCGCCGCCGATCCTGGGCTTCCCCGAGCCCTTGCAAATGGCCGCCGCGGTGGACGGCGTGGTCATCGTCGCCAAAGCGGGCGCCACGAACCGCAAAGCGGTGGGGTCCGCCATCAACACCCTGCAACGTGTGCGCGCCAACGTGGTGGGGATGGTGCTGAACGAAGTCACCCGCGACATGAGCGACAGCTATCGCTACTACGGCTATTATGGCAAGTATTACCGATACTATAAACCAGCCGAAAAAGAGTAGGAACCCTAGCGCCGGCTGAAAAGCGGCGGCAGCCAGGATTGGCTGCCCCACTCATGTGACACCTTTAAGGAGTTATGAAGAAGAACATCGCCAAGGCGCTGGCTGGGCTGTGTGTCGTGGCAGTTCTAGCCGAAGCTTCGGTCAGATTGTGCGGGGCAGTGGACTTTCCGACCTATCTGGTGGACGACTGGATCGGGTACATTCCCAAACCGAACCAACACGGAGCCTTTTTGCGGCGTCATGCTTGGGTGTTCAACGACCGCAGCATGGGTACGGAGAATTCCTGGAACCCGTCGGCGCGGCCCAACATCCTCCTGATTGGCAACAGCATCGCCATGGGAGGCAACCCTTACGACCAGAAAGACAAACTGGGACCATTGATCCAAAATGAAGTAGGCAATCGTTATGCTGTCTGGCCTATTGCCGCAGGCGGCTGGACTAATGTTAACGAAACCGCGTATTTAGATCGCAATCCCGATGTGGCGCAGGCGACATATTATTTCATGTGGGAATATATGAGCGGTGGATTAAGCGGTCTTAGTGAATGGCGTGGGGAATATGTTTTTCCCAAATCCACCCCCGTTTGGGCGAGCGGGTACGTCCTGCGCCGTTATGTCTTGCCCCTCCTTGTCAGCCTGAACATGAACGAACTGCCGCCGACCGGAACTCTCAATACAACCCATCTGGCAAACTTCCGGGCCGCCGTCGCGGCGCTCAGTAAAGCTGCAAAATCGAAAGAACATGGCTTGATATTCTTCTATCCCAAGAAGGCTGAGTACCTGTCGGCCTTACAAGGAAGGGACTGGCTGCCAGAACGGCTGGAATTGGAACGAGTAGGATATGAGTGTGGCTCAAGAATAGTCGATATCTCACGGACTAACGAGTGGAACGAGACTCTTTACAAGGGGGACGGTATACATCTCACGGTTCAAGGAAATGTGGTACTCGCCAAAGTTCTAGCTGCCGCTATGAAAGAGGCAATGGCACAGTGACCTTGGCCGGGGTGGCAGGTTCGCCGAGTGTTTGTCGTGGATGTTTGCGGTGAAGGATGAAGCGCCGGGAATGCCTCACAATCAGGGTTTCAAGTCCCACGAATTGAATGTTATCCGCGGTATCATTTTTAGCTGCTATCCTAGTGGCGTGGCATGAACACTGTGGCGAATAGCGATCCAAACATCCAAAGGGTGCGCGTTACAAAGGACGAGATCATAGCGGATCTGGCCGACGGACGGGTCATCAGCGTACCGCTAGCCTGGTCCTGGCGGCTGTCAGATGCTACTCCCGCGCAACGAGCGAACTTCCGTCTGATCGGCGCCGGCCAGGGGGTTCATTGGCCCGACGTTGACGAAGACATCAGTGTCGAAGGTCTCTTGCACGGCAGCCCGGCCCCCCAGCCAAGAGCCACAGCGCGCGTTGGCCCACGCATTCCAGTTCGGCGAGACCACTCCACGGTTTGACTCCAGCGCAGTCTAGAGGGTCGTCCACGCTGGGCGCGGAACTGCGTCGCGCCGCGAATGGCCGCACCTGCGCTCGCGTTTGTGAGCGCGCCATCCAACGGGTAGTGACCCAACCTTGTTGGTTCATTCGCTCTCACACCGGCGCGCGTTCGCGCGAAGATACCGGGCGGCGCACTTGGATTCTTTAATGCCGGCAGCAAATCTCGTAACGCAACTGGAACAACCGGAACAGCCCCGATCGTCCCTGTGGAGCGTGCTGGTATCTTCCCCGTGCGACACCCTCTACTCCCGGTTTTACAAGGGAGCTTCCTGGGCGTTCATCGGCACGGCTCTATCGCAAAGCAGCGTCGTGGTGTGGTCCATGATCGCGGCACGCCTGCTGGGGAGAGAGGGCTTCGGGGCCCTCGGGATCGTGCAGAGCACAGTCGGCGTGTTGGGCACCTTCGCTGGTTTAGGACTCGGCATGACCACTACAAAGTATGTAGCCGAGTTTCGCGCGAGCGATCCGTCGCGTGCGGGACGCATGATTGGACTCAGTGTCGCCGTGTCGCTCGCCACCGGGTCCGGCGTGGCTGCGGCGCTGTGGATTTTGTCTCCGTGGCTCGCCACACACGCGGTCGCGGCGCCGAACCTGGCCGGCCAACTGCGGATCGCGGCGATCCTGCTCCTTCTCATGACGCTGAACGGAGTCCAGACAGGCACGCTGACGGGTTTGGAAGCCTTCCGGCGTTTGGCGCGCGTCAACTTATCGCGGGGAATTGCAGCTCTGCCGGTGGGAGTCGCCGCGGTATGGTTTGGAGGGTTGACGGGCGCTGTCTGGGCGCTGGTCGCATCGGCGGCCCTGGGATGCTGGTTCGGTCAAATTGCCGTACAGCGCGCGTGCGCCAGCGCTGGTGTTCCAGTATCGTGGCGTGGAGCCTGGAGCGAGCGCGCAGTTTTGTGGCGCTTTTCGCTGCCGGCCTTCCTCAGCAATGTCAGCGTGGTGGCCACCTGGGCCGCCTATGCGATCATGGTGCACCGTCCGGCGGGTTACAGCCAACTGGGCGCGTTCAACGCGGCGAATCAATTCCGCAACTGCATCCTGCTGGTACCGGCCATCGTGGGCCAGCCCTTGCTGCCCATGCTCTCCGATTTGTACGCCCGGTCCGCCGCCGAATTCCGGCGTCTGCTGCGGACTTCGCTGGTTCTCATGGCGATGGTATCGGCCGCCATCGCGCTGCCGGTCTGCCTGATGTCGCCCTGGATCATGGCGCTTTTTGGCGCTCGCTTCAGGGCCGAGTGGCCGGCCTTGGTATTTCTGGCGGCCAGCACCCTACCGGCCGCCTGTTGCAGCATTGTAGGCCAGGCCATCGCGGGCTCCGGAAAGCAGTGGACCGGCTTCGCTCTCAATTTCATCTGGGCCGCCGCCCTGGTCGGCATCACGTTAGCCTGGGGCAGCCATCTCAATGCTGTACGGCTGGCAATGGCGTTCGCCGCGTCATACGCTTTGCACACGATTACCACGGCCGCCTGCGCATTTTGGGTCCTGAATCTGCGGCCGCACGCCGCATTCACGCCAACCGCATCCAGCACGCCTTCATCCGCCGATTTTCCCGAGCCGGCTCGAACATGATCGAGATACTTCCCGAAGTGTTGGCCGCACTGGCCTTCGCGTGGCTCCTCTTCCTGGAGGGCCAGGCCATCCGCAGGCTCCTGCGGCGCGGCTGCTCCGCCACCGATCTGCTGATTGCGTTTTACTGCCTGGTCTCCCTGGCGCCTATCGTCCAGGACACGCTTCTAGGGGTGCCGCGCTATTCCTTGTTCCCCGGCCTGCGCGCTGCCGAGACCGATCCCGCCACCAACGCCATTTATTACATCTACCTCATGGCGGTGCCCGTGCCGATGCTGGCAGTGCGGTCATTCTGGAGATACCGGCCCATAAAATGGCGGGAAGCCGGCCGTCAGATCCGGTCCGACTTGGCGCCACTGCGGATGTATATGATCGCCTTGCTGGTGTGTCCCGCGGTCTATTTTCTGGTGGCTGCTCCGGACTACCGGAAATTTCTTTCATACGCCATAGTCCTAGAGAAGGCTTTTACGTATGAGGACTGGCACTTCTATAACACGCTGAACTTCATAACCTATTTTTGCCTCTTCGGCGCGATCGTGCTCCTCGTCACTACTCGAAGACTGTGGTTCGATCTGTTGCTCGTCACACCCTTTCTGGCCTTTGCGAACTATACAAACGGCAAGCGGAATATCGTATTCTTCAGCGCCTTGTGCTGCCTGCTGGCTCTAAGAATCTCCAAGAGTATCCGCACCCCCGTGCTGGTCTGTCTGTTGATCGTCTTCGCGGGCGCGTACGCGGCCTACAACGCCGTGTACCAAGACGCGTATCGTAGCTATGTTTTTGTCCGGGATGTCAATTACGATTCCGTCCGCCTCGACTGGGGACGCGATGCCGATGTCAAGCTCGCTCTATTCTCCGAACTGAACTCAGACACAGCTTCCATCCTGGAATACCGTTGCGAAACGCTGATTTTCAATACTCTGTTCTTTGTGCCCAGAGTGTATTGGGACGACAAGCCTTGGCCTTACTCCTACTACATAACAGCGCGGGCGATGCAGGTGCCCTATCAGCAATTGAGATGGGGCCTGACAACCAGCATCCTGGGGGAGGCGGTCGCCAATCTGGGTTGGTTCGGCACCATTGCGGCACCTCTGTTCCTGGCCTGCCTGGGCTGGTTTGGCGATAGGACGGGAAACGCGGTCATGACACTTTTCACCGCGGCCATCGCGATTCTCTCGCTGATGCTGATGATGCCGAATTTTCTTCCGATCCTGCTCGTGTGGCTGGTGCTGGTCGTCCGTCACTGGCGAGGACGCGCGGGCGCTGAGCGGCGGCCGACGGCCGGCTATCCCGAGGGACGGCCCGCCAGGTGGGCTCAGGAACTTCCGTAATGGAAAGAGTGCTGTTGTTGTACAAGAGCGACCCGGCGCAGTTGCCACCGCTGCTTACGGTAGCGTCAGTGCTGGGAACCTTGGGAGCGCACGTCGAGGTAGCGGGTGTCGGCATCGGCCCCACCGCGCGCGAGGCCCTGGAGGGTCGCGGCATTCGCGTCACCGAATTGATGGCGTCGGAACCCGAAAGCAAGCCGGCGCATTACTGGAAATTCTTCCGGCGCGCCTGGCGCTTGATCGCCGACCGCCCCGCCGCCACGCTTCTGTGGATTGGCAGCGCCGATACCGCGTTTGCGCTGGGTCCGCCTCTGTGGCGCCGGCGGCACATCCTCCAGGTGCACGAGCTCTACGACGGTTTCCGGCGGTACCGCCTGATTCTTCCGGCCTACTTGCGGCATGCCACGGCGGTGGTGGTTCCTGAGCCGTCCCGGGCCGCCATTCTCAGGTGCTGGTACCAACTGCAGTCCACTCCATATGTGCTGCCGAATAAACCGCTGGTCTACGAGAGGGCTAGAAACCAGCCCGTTCGGGATCCGCACGCATCCAGCGCCTTGCAGGCCATTTCACCAGGATCCCGCATCATACTTTACCAGGGGCCGATGGATCTGCAAGAACGGAATCTGCTGGGTGTGGCGCGGGCCGTCTACGAAATGGGCCCTCCCTGGCAGTTGGTGGCGATGGGCCGGGATGCGAACTCCGTACGCACCTTTCAGCGCTCCTGCCCCAGCATGGTATACATCCCGCATGTGCCCGCGCCGGCGCACCTCGATATCACCAGCCATGCCTTTGCAGGAGTGGTGACGTATTCCTACCGCTCGCTCAACAACGTATTCTGTGCTCCCAATAAGATCTGGGAATTCGCCGCTTTCGGGGTGCCTCTGTTGTGCAACGCGCTGCCGGGCCTGGAGACGCACCTCCGGGAATTCCGGGCCGGCGTGAGCGTCGATTGCGACGATTGCGCTGCCATCAAGGCCGGACTCCACGCCCTGGCCGCCGATTACGCGAAGTACGCGGCGGGCGCGCACGCACTGTTCGACAGCGTCGACCTGAAGCGGATCATAGAAACGACGATCCGCAATACGTTCGGCGCCGGGTCTGCCCCGCGGGAGGAAGCTGCGGCGGTCCAGGCGGGGGCCTCCACCGCCGAGGCATGTTCGAAATGATCTCCGTGATCGTCGACTCTTCGCTCGGTTACCCGGCCGCCACCGGCGGGTTTTCGCCTTACGTGCGATTTCCCGAATATCGATTCGCCGGACTTTCGCCGGCCCGCAATGACGTGTACGAATGTGTCCGGCGGTTGTTTTCGCAGGCCGGTCTGGATGCCGCGCATTACGGTGCTCCGGATTGGAACCCCCTTGGCGCCTACATCCGGCCCGGCCAGTCCGTCTTTGTTCTGTGTAACTTCGTGTATCATCGCCGCGGACGCGAAACAGAACCGGAGTTTCACGCCAAGTGCACGCACGCCGCCGTTCTCCGGCCTGTCTTGGACTACGCCCTAGCGGCCACAGGAGAACGCGGGAAGGTGCGGTATGGGAACGCTCCTTTGCAATCGTGCGAGTGGCATCGGGTCATCGCCGATACGGGCGCTCTGGCGGTAAAAGACTTTTACGCCGCCGCCGGCGTGGCTAACATCGCGGAAGAGGATCTTCGCGGCCAAGTGGTACGCCGGGACGCGCTCGGCCGGACATCGCTCGATCGCTGTGCAACCGGGGAATCCGCCGTGACCGTGCAACTCGATCGATCCGGCAGTTGGCTCGATAAAGGAGCGCTCGACGGATCGCCGCGCTACCGCGTGGCGGACTATGGCAGCCGGCGCACGGAAGGGGCCCACGCGCGATGCCGCCATCGCTACGAGATCAGCCGCGCCGTCCTGAACTCGGACGTTCTCATCAGTGTGCCCAAGCTGAAAACACATGAGAAAGTCGGAGTCACGTGTGGCCTCAAAGGGCTCGTTGGCGCGGTAACCGGGAAGGATTGCCTGGCGCACCATCGCCAGGGTGGACCGGCGGACGGCGGCGACGAATACCCTCGGAGCCGAGCGTGGCGCATGGCGCTGTCGCGGCTTCATGACCAGGCCAACAATCTCGGGACAGCGACACTCGGCGGCAACCTACGCATCGCCGATTACAACATCCGGCGGCTTCTGAACGTTTCGGGATTTGTGCAAGCCGGCGCATGGTATGGCAACGATACCGCATGGCGCATGGTTCTGGACCTCTACCGGATCGTCACCTTCGCACGGGCCGACGGTACCATCGCCGATTCCCCGCAACGCCGGCATTTGATGATCGTCGATGGCATCGTCGCCGGTGAAGGAAACGGACCGCTGGCGCCCTCTCCGCGCCGCGCCGGGTGTCTCCTGCTCAGCGACGATTTGCCTGCGGGCGATGCGGCGGCCGCCTGTTTGATGGGCTTCGACCCGGCGCGCATTGCCTTGATCCGGGAAGCGCTGCAGGCGAGCGGCAGTCCCGGCGGCGCCCCGCGGAACGGACGGATTGTGCTGAACGGCGCTTCCGCCGCCTTTTCGAATCTGGCGGCGCTTCAGGGGCTGCCCTTCAAACCGCCCCACGGCTGGGCCGGCCACATCGAACGCGTGACACGGTCATGATAGCGAGCCAGCTTCGCGACAGGTTTTTGAGGCGGCCCGTGCAGCAGCGGGCGGCACTCTACGCGGATCCACCGGATGCCCGTGCCATTGCCTCGCGCCAGTTGCAGATGTGGAACCGCGAATGGTCGCGAATCCTCCGGGAAGTGCCGTTCTATGCCACCCTACAGAAACAGATCGGTCTACCGGACCGCTTCAACTCGTGGGATCAGTTTGTCAGGCACGTGCCGGTCACTACGCGTTCTCAGGTACAGACCGCGAGGGCCGAGCGGCGCTCCGCGCTGGCGCCTCCGAACCACTGGCGGATCACCGGCGGCTCGACGGCCCAGCCGTTGCAAATGCCGGCCTGGAACAGCGAATTCGATCACACCCGGCCCGACACATGGCTCGGCCGATACTGGTACGGTGTACTACCGGCGGACCGCCAATTCACCATCTGGGGGCACAGTCATCTGTTGGGAACCGGCCTTCGCGGCTTCCTGAACGCGCGAAAGCGCGAACTGTTCGACCGCCTGCTCAGCTATCGCCGCTTCTCCGCTTACGACCTCGGATTTGAAAACATGCGTCGCGCCGCGCATGCGCTGCTGCGGTTCTCCCCCCGCTACCTGGTCGGGTACAGCGTGGCGCTGGACGCCTTCGCAAGGGCCAACAGGGACCTCGCGGCCCCGCTGCGCGCCCTAGGTCTCAAGGTCGTAATCGGCGCGGCCGAACGGTTCCCCTTCGCCGATAGTGAACGACTCCTCAGTGACCTGTTCGGCTGCCAGGTGGCTATGGAGTATGGCTCCGTCGAGACGGGGCTGATCGCGCATACAGCTCCGGCGGGCGGCTACCAGACATTCTGGAACACTTACTTCGTGGAAGCCGAACCCGCAGGCGCGGACCGTGCCGCCGCCATCCGGGTCACCAGCCTATACCCGCGGTGCTTTCCGCTGGTGCGCTACGAACTCGGCGACGAGATCGAGTTGGAAGACGACTGTCCGCATCCGATACTGCGGTTCCGCCGAGTAATCGGACGGTGTAACGACTACCTGTTGCTGCCCACCGGCGAGCACATTCATTCCGAGGCGATCACGCACGCGGTGCGTTCTTTTGGCGATGTGACAGGGTATCAGGTCATTCAGCAGCCGTCTCAGATCCGGCTTTACCTTACCGCGCCGAACCAGCTTCCGGCGGAGTGCATCGCGGAGATCCAGCGGCGATTGAAAGTTGTGCATCCGCTGCTCGCGGAAGTCACGATCCAGCAGTGCGGCCACTTACAACACACCATTGTGGGCAAGCACCCCATGGTCATTCGCGAGCGTTAAGTGGACGATTTCATAAATACCGTCTCGTATGCAAACCACTCCCTCACGGTCGTGGCTCCGATCAGAGCCGCGCGCGTCAGCAAGCGTTCTTCCAGCACGCGGGCTATTCACTGACCCATGAATCTGTTATACGTAGCTCCGAGTTACAAGCCCGCATATCGTGCCGGAGGCCCGGTCATATCCGTGTCGGCGGTCGCTGAGCGAATCGCGTGGCGCGGCCACCGGGTCTCGGTGTTTACGACGACCGCTAACCTCGATTGCGATCTCGATGTGCCGGCCGACGTTCCCATCGATGTCGATGGCGTCACGGTGCGCTACTTCAAGCGGCACGAGCCGCTGAAACGCTTCTTGCCGTTCATTCCGTACCTGGCGAAGTCGGCGGGCTATCTCTATGCGCCCGGACTTTGGCGCGCGCTGCAGGAGGCCGCGCCCGGCGCCGACATCGTCCATACGCATTTCCCGTGTGTGTATCCGACACTCGCCGCCGCTCGGGCGGCACGTCTGTCCTGCGTGCCGCTAATGTACCATCAGCGCGGCGCCTTCGATCCGGCGCGGCTGGGCTTCAGACCGTGGAAGAAACGCCTTTATATCGGCCTGATCGAAAAGCGCATCATGCGGCAAGCCGCCGCTTTGATCGCATTGACCGATTTTGAGCGGCTCACTTATCGCAGCCTGCGCGTCACAACGCCATCGTATGTCATCCCCAACGGCGTCGACATAAGGGAATACCGCAGCGTACCCACACAACCACTACACGAGATCTACGGCTTTCCGCAACACGCGCCCGTGGTCCTGTTCTTAGGGAGATTGCACCCGCAGAAAGGCGCGCACTTGCTCGTGGAGGCATTCGCCCGTCTTAATGGCAAAGTCCCCGATGCGACCCTGATAGTGGCCGGACCGGATGAATGGGGCCTCGCCGGCCGTCTTTCGGAACTGGCGACTGCCGGCACGGGGCGCTCCCACGCGATCTTCACCGGCCCAGTAGACGGAGAACTGAAGCGGGATCTGCTGGCCAGGGCCGACCTCTTGTGCCTGCCCTCCGAGGGAGAAGGCTTCTCCGTAGCGGTGTTGGAAGCGCTCGCCAGTGGAACGCCCGTGCTGCTTTCCCCGGCCTGTAACTTTCCCGAAGTCGAGGAGGCCGGCGTGGGCCGCGTGGTGTCGCGGGACCCTGACGCGATCGCCGCCGCCATGCGGCACATGCTGTCCGATCGGGACCACTTAAGATCGATGGGGGCTGCGGCGCGGCGCTTTGTGGCGTCACGTTACGACTGGGAATGCATCGTGGACCAACTTCTGGACCTTTACGCACAGGTGCTGGCGCAGAGAGGCGCGGTAACTGGCGGATCCGGATCTGACCGTTTTTTTGCAAGACGAAGAAATTATAAGCCGCAGATGAACGCCGATCAACGCGGATGAAAGCAAAGAAATATCAGGGGGATAACTAGGCTTTTGCGAGCCCCAATAGCCCCAATATATGTCCGTAGCCCTCATTGTGGATCTGTCGCGGCCAGACAACAGCGAACTGGTCAGGGGCAGGCCCTTGTTGATCGAGGCATTGTGGTACTTCGCGGGATTGCCCCTGCTGTCGTCGCATTACATCACGTCCAGCCGATTCCGCGCCGCCCTTCTGCGTGTGTTCGGGGCGCGGGTCGGAAAGGGAGTATACATAAAACCCCGTGTTCGGGTGAAGTTTCCCTGGTATCTCACGATCGGCGATCACTCGTGGATCGGCGAAGAAGTATGGATCGATAACCTGGCCGAAGTAAGAATTGGCGCGCATAGCTGCGTGTCGCAGGGCGCGTACCTCTGCACCGGCAACCATGACTGGGGCCACCCGCACATGAAGCTGTACCGGCGGCCAATCGTGGTGGGACAGGGCGTCTGGATAGCGGCTCGTGCGCTGATCTGCCCGGGTGTCGAGATCGGCGATGGCGCCATTGTGTCCGCGGGTAGCGTGGTGTCCAAGAACGTTCCCCCGTTTGAAATCCACAGCGGAAACCCCGCTCGCCTGGTGCGCCGGCGGCGAATGACTGAATCCTCGCAGCCCCAATAGCGGAAGACTTATGCGCATTGCCGTGCACGACTTCGCGGGCCATCCCTTCCAGGTGCAGCTTAGCCGCCAACTCGCGCGCAACGGGCATTCCGTGATGCACCTGTACTTACAGGAGTTGCCAGGCCCCAAGGGGCCGCTCCAACCCTCGCCGCGCGACCCGCCATCCTTCCTGCCGATGCCGGTCTGTCTGGGCGCGCCGTTCGAAAAATATTCGATGCTGAAGCGGCACTTCGCACACCGCCGATACGCCCGTGAGATGGCTGCGCTGACGGAGTTCTACCGGCCTGATGTAGTCCTCTCGGCGAACACTCCTATCGACGTGCAGCATGCTCTGCTCCGGGAATGCCGGCGGCACGGCATCGCCTTCGTGCATTGGATGCAGGACTTGTACTGCCTGGCCCTGCGCAGCGTGCTGGCCCGAAAGCTCGGATCCGCCGGCGCTCCGCTGGCATGGCATTACGACCGGCTGGAACGTCGCGTCTGTGAAGACAGCGACGCCGTGGTGTTCATTACACCCGACTTTTACACGGCCATTTCGGCGATGGGTTTCCATCCCGCCAGGAGCTACACCATAGAAAACTGGGCACCACTCGACGACGTGGTCCCCGTTCCCAAGCGTAACCCGTGGAGCTCGCGGCACAACCTCGCGGACAAATTGGTATTTCTTTATTCCGGCACGCTCGGCCTCAAGCACAGGCCGGAGTTGCTCTACCAGCTTGCGTCCGCCCTGGAAGACTGCGATGACGCCGTCGTGGCGGTGGTGTCCGAGGGTCTGGGGCGAAACTGGCTGGAGCGCGAAATCCAACGACACCCATTGAAGAACTTGGTCCTGATGGATTTCCAGCCGTACGCGTGCATGACGGATGTGCTCGGCGCCGCCGACGTCTTGCTCGCGGTTATAGAGAACCAGGCTGGCGTTTTTGCCGTCCCGTCCAAAGTCCTCAGCTATTTCTGCGCGGGCAGGCCGGTGTTGCTCGCCGCGCCGTCCGCCAACCTGGCCGCCACAACCTTGAATCGTGCCGAGGCGGGCATCTGCGTCAGCCCGGACGACGTCGACGGCTTCGTCGCGGCGGCGCGCCGACTGGGGGCGGATCCAGCCCTGCGCCGGGCACTCGGTGAGAACGCGCGCCGGTATGCCCTCTCTGCATTCGATATAGAGGCTATCTGCCAGAGGTTCGAATCCGTCCTTCGGGAAGCCGTCGCGGCCCGCCAGCCGGCCTCGGCTGCGTTCCCCCATGCATCGCCTATCCAGTCGCATCTATGAGCACCGCAACACTTTCCGCCCTCGATCACGTCGCCCGCCCGGCGCCTCGCCGCCGGTTCCTGGCGATCCATGCGCCGCGGTACTCCGCGGCACTGACCATCGCCGTTCTCGGGTTGACCGATGCCCTCGTGTTGATCGCGGCCTTTGTCTCCAGCGTTTGCTTTTGGTCGCTCTTTCGGCCCGGGACCGATCTCCGGTATCTCCTCTCTTATTGGCCGTTCCTGCTGGTGTTCATTGCGGTGTATGTGGGCGCCGGTCTGTACCGGGTCGTGGGATTGAACCCGGTGCAGGAACTGCGGCAATGCGTGATGGCCACCTCGCTGGCTCTCCTTATCTTTGCGGGCAGCACCTTCCTACTGAAGGAAGCGCGCGGGTTCGCACGCGGAATTCCGCTCCTCACCTGGCTGCTGATCTCGGTGGCGCTACCGCCGGCCCGCGCCTTCGTCCGGAAAATCTGCGGCCCCCGACAATGGTTCGGTCGGGGCGTGGTCATTCTGGGCGCAGGGAAGACCGGAGAGAGTGTGCTGCGCGCGCTGCAGCAGAGTCCCGGCCTTGGTCTGAAACCAGTGGCGGTACTTGATGACAATACCAAACAGGATCGGCTGTGCGGCGTGCCCGTTCTCGGCGGACTCGATCTGGCGCCGTCGCTCGCAGCGAAAGCCCGCCTCAGCTACGGAATCCTTGCCATGCCCGGTCTCTCCCGCCACGGGCTCCTCGAGATACTCCAGAAACATGGCCAGGCCTTCGACCGTTTGCTGCTGATTCCCGACCTGCTCGGAATGGCCAGCTTATGCGTGGAGGCTACCGATCTGGGCGGGATGCTCGGCCTGGAGATTCGCCATAATCTGCTCTACCGGCCGGCGCGCCTCGTCAAACGCGTGCTGGATCTGGCTGCGGTAGTCGCCCTGGCGCCCGTTCTCCTGCCCCTGTTCGGCGTGGTTGCGTGCCTCATCAAGCTCACGTCGCGCGGGCCCGTCTTCTACGGTCAGACGCGGGTCGGCCGTGGCTCCCGGGCATTCAAAGCCTGGAAGTTCCGTACCATGGTGCAGGGCGCCGATGAGGTGCTGCGGAGACATCTCGAGAACGATCCTGCCCTGGCTGAGGAGTGGCGGCTTACTCACAAGCTCAAGCGCGACCCTCGAGTCACACGGCTGGGTAGGCTGCTCCGCAGGGCCAGCCTGGATGAGCTGCCGCAGTTGATCAACGTCATCACCGGGGAAATGAGCCTGGTCGGCCCCCGCCCCATCGTGGCAGCGGAAGTCGAGAAGTACGGCCAGCACTATGCCTTTTATCGCAGAGTGACGCCGGGTATCACAGGCCTGTGGCAGGTCTCCGGCCGAAATAACACAACGTATGATCAACGCGTAGCCTTCGATCAGTATTACGTTCTGAACTGGTCGATCTGGCTCGATCTCTATATCTCGAAGAAAACCGTAGGGACTGTCCTTACCGGAGATGGAGCCTACTGACTGCCGCATGCGGCCCGCCCACTATCTCTTCCCTCTCGCCGCCATCCCTGCCTTGACCTTCGCCGGATATTGGTCGCTCCGCCTGGCCTGGGCCGACCACCTGTCGCGCGCGGCCGACCCAGAGACCGTGGAGCGCAGCGTGCGCTTGGTGCCCGGCGACGCCGATATCCGCATACGGCTCGCCAATCAGAGCGAAGCCGCCGGTGCCGACCCCAGCCCCGCCCTTCAGTCTGCAGCGGCCCTAGACCCCGCCAATGCCACCGTTTGGGTACGCCTGGGCCTGTCCGCCGAAATGCGCGGCGATCTGGGCGCCGCCGAACGCAGCCTGCTGCGGGCCGCGCGTGCCAGCCGCCAGTTCGAGCCGCGCTGGACGCTCGCCAATTACTATGCCCGCCGCGCCGATCCGGCGCACTTCTGGCCGTGGGCGAGAGACTCGCTGCTGATGGCGTATGCAGATTTGAATCCGGTGTTCCAGTTGTGCTGGAGCATGAGCCAGGATTCCACGGTGATCCTCGAATGCGCAGTCCCCCCGCGCCGCTCCGTGCTGAACGCATATCTCGGTTTCCTGTTGCGGGAAAACAAGCTAGCTGCCGCGCAACCGGTGGCCGCTAGACTGGCCGCATTAGCAACATCGGAGGACCGGCCCGCGCTGACCGCCTGGTGCAACCAGCAACTGGATCGTGGGTCCGTTCCGGCGGCGGTGCAGATCTGGAATACGCTGTGCGAACGGCGCCTGCTGCCTTACGCGCCCTTGGACGCGAACTGCGCACCGTTGACCGACGGAGACTTCGCGGCGGAGCCTCTGGGCGGGGGCTTCGCGTGGCGCTTGGCGCCGCTCGCCGGAGTCGCCGCCGGACGCAACCCGTCGCCTCGTTACCTGTGGTTCTCCTTTAACGGCGAACAGCCCGAGGCTTGCGAGCCACTGGCGCAGTTTCTGCCGCTGGCGCCGGGCGCGCGGTACCGTTTGCGATTCGCGTACCGCACCTCTGAAATCGGTGAGGAGAGCGGCTTGTGCTGGCGGGTCTTCGACGCGCGGACCGGCGCCAGCCTGGCCGCCTCGCCGTGGCTCTCCAGCCCGGATTGGAAAACCGCGGAGCTCGACTTCACGACAGCGCCGGCCACCGTGCTGGCGCGCCTGACCCTGACCTGCCGGCGCTTGCCGGGCGCCACGCGCATCGAAGGCGGGCTGAGCCTGCGCGGTTTCTCGCTGGAACGTCTGCCGTGACCCGCGCGGCGTTGTGCATGGCTCTTTTGCTCAGCTATGCCGTGCTGACCCTCTGGATCGAGGAACGTTGGGCCTGGAGCCTGTTCCAGTTCGCGGTCTTCACCGCCGCCACCTGTTGGGCGGTGCGGCAATTATGGCGCCCGTCTCCCGTCGCAGCCAGCGTCTGGCTCGTGCCTCTTTGTGCGGCGCCGGTCTGGGGCCTGCTGCAACTCGTCCTGCACCAGACGGTTTACCGCTGGGCCACCTGGAGCGCCGTGTTGAACTGGACGACGTACCTTGTGCTGTTCTTCCTGTCCCTGCAGATCTTCCAACGATCCGCGCGCCACTGGTTCCTGCGCTTCGCGCTCTACTTCGGATTTGGGCTGAGCGTGCTCTCCACCGTTCAGATGTTCACTTCCGGCGGCAGGATCTTCTGGCTCTTCCCTAGCGGACGTGCGGCTTTTGTGCTGGGACCGTTCGTCTACCGCAATCAGTACGCTGCGTTTCTGGAGATGATTTTGCCGCTCGCGCTGTGGCAGGCTCCACGGGGCTCTGCCTGGGACCGGCGCGGATTCGCCGCCGGCGTGATGGCCGCGTCCATGTTCGCTTCCGTAGTGGCGGCAGCCTCACGCGCCGGTACCGTGCTGATGTGCCTGGAGATCATCGCCGTGCTGCTGCTGGCGGTGTCGCGCGGCATGGTTTCCGGCAGCGCGGTAGCCCGCAGCTTCGCCAAATTCGCCGTAGTCGCGGTGGTCTTTGCCGCTATCGTGGGTTGGAATGTGCTGTGGCTGCGGTTCCGGCAAACGGACCACACTGTCCGGAGCGATTTGCTGGTTTCCTCTCTCACGATGCTGCGCGACCGTCCTACGATGGGTTTCGGTTTGGGGAACTGGCCGCGCGCCTACCCGCAATACGCTCTGTTCGACGACGGCACGTACGTCAACCAGGCCCACAACGATTGGGCGCAATGGGCCGTGGAAGGCGGCGTTCCGTTCTTCCTGATCCTGCTCTCCCTGGTAGCGATGGTCTTTCCAAGTGCGGTGCGATCGCTGTGGGGTATCGGTTTGCTATCGGTCTGGGCGCACTGCCTGGTCGATTATCCGTTGGCGCAGCGGCCCGGGTTAGGCGCGTGGTTCTTCGTGCTGTTGGGGGTGCTGGCCGGCGCGCGGACACACAGGGCGGCAGGCGCGAGACCGCGCGACGCAGATTCCAGAGCGGCAATCGTGAAAAACGCAAACGAAGTGCCAGTGTGATGCGTGGCGTCAATCAAGCGTTTCAATCTCCCAGGTGACGCCATGTAGCGTGGACAGCTTGTTTCGCACGCTCTCCTGCAATGCTTGCAAGCGGTCACGCGAGAGCCTACCCTCGACGGTAGCACGGACGAGCCGAAATTCTTCGGTGAACCGTACAATGGTGCCATCTACGAGCACTCGAAAAACGTTGTACCGATCCTCATCTTGAGGAAGCTGTGTGAAGGAATCGTCGGGACAATAGAGCGACGGTATTAAGTCCAGGTCTGGCGTTCGGCCGATCTTCGATTCCAGACGTTCCATCTCTCTTGCCAGGTGCTTTTTCCACTGCACGTCGCGCGCCCAGATTGCTTGGCGCAGATTCCATAGCTGACTGTGCTTGCGATCAGTGCGGTGAAATACCCACTGTTGCCAGTTCCGGTCCGTGCTGCGCGTCCAGATAGAGCCTGGCAGGTCGAGCACCCAATCCTCGACATTCTCCTTCAAGCTCGTTTCCGTCGAACCCGGGTCGATCATGCCGCCGAGAACCATAATCGACTTACCGTCATCGGACAGGACGGCCCTGTGCCCATAAATCCAGCCGGGCGACGCGCCGATCACATTGATCTTGTGGATCGCAAAATCTTCGAGCACCAATTCAAGGACTTGCGTTTCCCTCTTGTTCAGCCGGTCATCTTGAAAGCCCAGCGAGCCGATCAGCACAATTCTCCCCGGCAAGAATGTCGCGGTATGAAAGTCCGTCGGCGGAAACACGTCTCTCGGGTAGCCATAGATCGCGACTTCGCCATCCAGCGCTTTCACTACGACATCGTTGTAAATGAAGAAGTCAGGATCATAAGAGTCTTCATGCTCTCCCGCGACCAGAACCTCCCGACCGTCGGCTAAGACCGTCGTGGTTTGGCCGAACCGATCAAAGCACCAGCCAGGGCCTGCTTCTAAAGCTGATGGACCTCCTAGCAACTGCGTGGCTTGGTAGGCGCTCATCCGCGTACGGATGAGCCACTCCCATACCGGGTTCGTCAGAACACTCGGATTTGCATTCCCGAATCTCGGAGACCGCCACTCCAGAAAGAGTTCTCGTGTAACCGGTAATTCCTCGTTACTTGGCGCTTCATTCATGCGTTTCAGTATCCGCCCGATTTGGATGACGCTCAGAGTTCCCCTGAAAACGAGGGGGATCTCGAATAGCCAAACTACCCCACTTTAGCTCATGGAAACGGCCTGGTCGCCGTCGCGATACAGTTCTCGTTGCTAATGGTTGCGCATGCTCAGTCTGTTGGGCTCGATGCCGATCCGAATCGTTGTCCGCGTTCTGAAGGCGTTTGCTTACAGCCAAGACATTTCTCGGTTGTCTGGACGGAGACGTGGCCGGCAGAAATTGGATCTGGTCCAGGGCCAGCGTCGCCTTACCGTCTCCACAACTCCGGCGTGACATGCAGCCACGTGCGCTGCAGGGTGACACCCGCCGCGACCGGCGCCGCGCACAAATCGCGCCTTTCGTTGCCGCACAGATCGATCCGGTAAAGCGGAAGGTCGCGTGGCTTGACCACGTAGCCCCCCACCTGCATGGCCCACGAATCGCGGAAATCCGCCACGACAATGCCGTTCTCCCGCTCGGACCTCACGCGAAATTGCCCCACCGACGGCTCGTAGTTTGCGTAGCTGAAACACCGGCTCACGCACGCGCGATCGATCACATGCAGCAGTGAGAACTCGCGCAGGTTCGGATCCATCAGGGCGCTTACCACGCGCTGTCCCGGCGGAAGCTGCGCCACTGCCCGTTCCATGCGGTCCTCGACCCGATTGAGGGCGCTCTCATCCTGGTAGACGAAGCCAAAGAACACCGCCGCCGTAGCCGCCATCCCCAACGCCAGCCACTTCCTCGCCGGCACGGACGCCGCCAGCCCACAACACAACACCGCGCCGGCCAGCGACATCCGCGCGAGCAGCAGGCTCACCGGTTGTCTGGTGCCCGGCAGCACGACAATGTTCGGCACCAGCACCACGCACGCGGCGGTCAGAATGCAAAGGTGCAATCGCACATCCATCGCAATCCGGCGCAGCCCCCGCGTTTCGAGCACCCGCCGAAAGGAGAAGGCCCACAGTCCCACGACTGCCGCCGCCAACAACAGATATCGCTCGCCGAAAACCCAAAGCTGATCCGCGCCGGTAAACGACAGCGCCTGTCCGGCCGCCCACTGGCAGTGGAAGACCGTCTTCAACAACGCGCCCAGCAGGGCCAATCCGGCCAGCGCTCCACCCGCCAGCACGATGCGATAACGCGGCGCCATGGCGCGCGCCACCGCCGTGTACACTAGCACCGCCAGGGCCCACACCACCGGCATCGGATGCGCCACGTAAGCCACGGCGAGCAGCATCCCCACCGCCGGCCATCTCCAGGGATCTGAGCGGTCCCGCCAACGTTGCGCAAGAGCCAGCGCCCAGAACGCCAATCCCAGCGAAATGTAAAAGTTGAACAGCCCCATGTGGAACACCCACCCATAGGCCAACATAGCCAGACAGGGTGTCCATGCCCACGGCGCCTCGTGGCGCGAAGCCGTCCAGACGAAGGCGAATGCGCCCCAGAAGAAAACCAGTACCGCCGCGGATACTGCGATGCGCTGTGCCGGCCCTGGGCTGAACATTCGCATTAAGGCGCTCAGCAGGATGTCGAACAGCACGTTGTGGGTCTGCCGGACCAGTGTGAGGCCGCTGGCCTTCCCCTGCTCGATTAACTGCGCCAGCCATGCGTTGTAGATATGACTCGAAAGGTCGCCTGCCTGGATACGGCGCTGCCAGAAACACGGCGCCAGCACGACGAGCGAAACCGGGGGATATAGACTCCACGGCGGAGTTTTCCGCACCTGAGATGGCACAGTCACATTATGCGGCGCGCCGGCCTGCCATCGGCCCGTTCTCCTTGGTTAACCGAGGCGTCGGGAAACACGGGCAGCCGCCGCGGAATCATCGGCTGGGCGTTTGGGTTTGACTGGAATTAGCAGAGCGGGCGTACTGCCCGGAGTCTCCATTTTGGCTCCCGACTTCTGGGCTAGTATGGTCCCAGCCGCCGCGCTTGCACGTGGCTGGAATTCCCGAACAGCACCTCATTTGGCTCGTTCGTCATCGGCCGAAGGCTTGCCCCGTGAGTTCCGCAATGCGACTGTGGCCCGCCGTAAACGAGCCCCTGTCTTTGGTTAACCGGGAAGTTATTCGCTTGTCGCTGCGCCCACAAACTGCGTAGTATGGTCGACGAATGGCAATGACAAGGACTCGCGGAAGCGACGCCGCGCGCGTTTTGCAGTCCCTCCGTAAGACCCGGCGCGGTGGACGGCCTCGCGTGAC
>Ga0187858_10001723_pt1 | contig 23650 bp, 18 predicted proteins | sample June2016WEW_8_15_FD_133015 | JGI IMG/M metagenome (GOLD analysis project Ga0187858, IMG submission 133015) | Peatland microbial communities from SPRUCE experiment site at the Marcell Experimental Forest, Minnesota, USA - June2016WEW_8_150 | ecosystem: Environmental > Terrestrial > Soil >...
GACCGGGTTGAAGAAGTGGATCCCGACGAGCCGGGAAGGGTCCTTCATCGGCTCGGCGATCGCCGTGATCGGGAGGGAGGAGGTGTTCGACGCGAGCAGGGTGTCCGGTCCCGCGTAGGCCTCGACCTCGACGAAGACCTTCCGTTTTAGCTCGAGATTCTCGGGGGCCGCCTCGACGATGACCTGCGCGGACTCGGCCCTCCGCAGCCCGATCCCGACCTCGAGGAGGTTCAGCGCCGCCTCGCGGTCCCCGGCGCCGACGGTCCCCTTGCGGACCGCGTGGTCGAGCGCGCGGATCGCGTTGTCGCGGCCCCGCCGGGCGAACTCCTCGTTCACGTCGACCAGCGTCACCGGGTAGCCGGCCAGGGCGGCCTGCGCGGCCACCCCGCTGCCCATGATGCCGGCGCCGACGACCAGGACCCGTTTGCGAACCGAAGCGCGAGGGTCGCTGCCTTCGCCGGGCGTCGGATCCATCAGGGCACCTCGCCCGGGACCATCGGCAGGCGCACGCTCGCGAGGTAGGTGCACGAGCGGCACAGCTCGGAGCTGGCCGCCTCCCCGCAGACGCGGCAATGCCCGGGCGCCCCGACGGCCGCCACCGTGGCGATCCGGTCGAGGAGCTGCTCCCGGGTGCGGAGGAGCGATTGCCGGGTGCCGGGTTGGGCCTCCTCGAGCTGCCACACCACCTCCCGGAAGACGTTCCGCGCCGCACGACCGGCGTGCGGACACTCCCCGTGGTCGAACGGGAGCCCCGTCAACTGGGCATACAGGAACACTTCGCGCTCGGGGATCTGGGCGAGGGGCGCGATGCGGGGGACGAGTCCGGGTTGACGGACCCGATGGGGCGCCATCCGACCGATCCGGTCCAGGTCGCCCCGCACGAGGTTCATGAGGACCGTCTGGGCGAGGTCGTCGAGGTTGAACCCGAGCACGAGGACCTGGGCGTCGGCGTCCCGAGCAGCCTGGTTGAGGAGGCGGCGGCGCCAGACCCCGCAGAACGAGCACGGGACCGTGTCGGGAAGCTCGGCGGCGGCCCGGTCGGTCGTCGTGCCGAGCTCGGTCGCGGCTTCCACGACCCGGTGCTCGATCCCGAGCTGCTCGGTCAGCCGCCGGGCGGCGACGATCGTTCCGGAGCGGTACCCCGCGATCCCCTCGTCGACCGTCAGCGCGACGAGTCGGACCGTCGGACGTCGGCCAAAGTACCGATGCGCCGCGGCGAGCGCGACGGCCGAATCCTTTCCGCCCGAGAGCGCGACCGCGACGGTCCCTAAGGAGAATCGGGGAACCTGGCGGTGGAACTCGGACCGGATCCGGTCGTCGACCGAGGCGAGAAAATGCCGCCGGCACACGTGCGCGCCGCGGTACGGCTGGTCGACGACCGCGGGCTCCGCGCAGGTCGAGCAGTGCACGTCGGGCAGAACCTCGAGGTTCTATTTAGCGAGGGGAGCGGCCGAGCGTTCCTGTGCGTCCATACGATTATTAGGCGAATCCCAGCCAGCGAGCTTCAATGGCCTCTGCCCCCATCGCGCGTGGACCGACGGCGCCGCGGCGGGGACGGCCCGACAACGCGCCGGCGGACGCCGCCCCCCCGTTCCGGGTCGACGAGCTGGTCGGGCGCTTCCAGCGGATGCTCCAATCGAAGGAGCGGAGCCCGTGCACCGTGAAGCAGTACGGGCACATCGCGAAGACGTTCCTCGGGTACACGCAGAAGCCGCTCGAGGACGTCACGCTCCGGGACCTGGAAACCTTCCGGGAGTATCTCGTCCTCCAGCGCCACTACTCGAAGAACTCCCTCTACACGACCGTCCGGGGGCTCACCTGCCTGTTCCGCAGCTTCGGATACTCGATCGCCGATCAGCTCGAGCCACCGCGCCGGCCCGAGCGGCTCCCCCGCTACCTCACGGAGGAGGAGATGCACCGGCTCTTCGCCGCGGTGAAGGATTCTCCGCGCGACAGCGCGATGGTGCACGTCCTCGGCTTCGCCGGACTGCGGGTCGGCGAGCTCTGCCACCTCCAGCTCGAGGACATCGAGTTCGAGCGGAACGTCCTGCACGTCCGCTCGGGCAAGGGGGACAAGGACCGCGAGGTCGTGCTCGAGGACCGGACGCGAACCGCGATCGACCGGTATCTCACCGAGCGCACCCTCGTCGGCGAGGGGAGCAGCCGTCTCTTCCCGGTCGGGCCGGTCACCGTCGAGCGGATCGTCCGCAAGGCCGCCCAGACCGCCGGCATCCCGCACCGCGTCACTCCGCACATGCTCCGCCACACGCTCGCGACCGCGCTGCTCTCGCGGGGATGCGACATCCGCTACATCCAGAAACTGCTCGGGCATGCCTCGGTCGCGACCACGCAGATCTACACGCACGTGGACATCACGGCCCTGAAGGATGCCTACGCGCGCGCGAAGCCGGAGTATTAACCCCCCCGCGGGATTCCGCGGCCGTGGCCGTGGACCGGGCCGACACCATCGTCCTTGGGGCCGGTATCGCCGGCTGCGCGCTGGCGTACCACCTCGCGGGCCGGAAGGTCGGCCCTGTCGTGCTCTACGACCCGCAGACCCCCTCGGCAGGAGCGACCGGCCGGGCCGCCGGCGTCGTGACGGAACAGCTCTGGAACGAGTGGGACGTCGAGGTCGCCCGCGCGTCCAAGAACGAGTACGCGGAGCTCGCGGCCCGTTGGGACCCCGCCGCGTTCACCGCGAACGGGTTCGCCCGGTTCACCGCCCACCGCGACGCGGCGAAGGTCCTCGAGGAAACTGTCGAGCGCCTCCACGGCTGGCACGTCGACGTGCGGACGGTCGGGGCGGATGAACTCGTACGAGCCGTTCCGTCGGCCCGACTGGACGACCTCCAGGGTGCCATCTTGAGCCCGAAGGACGCGGTCGTGACCCCGAGTTCGATCACCGAGATCTACGCCGAGGGCGCACGGAACCGGGGCGTCGACCTGGACTTCGGGTCCCCGTTCGTCGGACTTTCCCGGGAGGGCGATGCCTGGCGCCTCGAGCGCGCCGGCCGGGTGGTGCGGGCCCCCCGGGCGGTGGTCGCCGCCGGCGCCTGGACGAAGAAGATCCTCGCGTCCGTGCACCACCCGCTCCCGCTGGCGCCGTACCGGACCCAGGCGGCCGTCCTTCGGCCCTCTTCGGGAGGCCCGGCCTCCTTCCCGTCGGTCCACGACATCGACCTGGACGTCTACGTCCGCCCTGAGGACCAGGGGCGGATCCTCGCGGGCGACGGCACCGAGCTGGTCGAGGTCGACCCCGACAAGAGCTCGGGGGGCGGGGACGAGCAGTTCCTCACCCACATCGCCGAGACGTTCGAGTCGCGGTTCCCGGGCTGGGCGGACGCCGAGCTCGTCCGTGCCTGGGCCGGCGTCTGCACCTCGACCCCCGACCGGCGCCCGCTGGTCGGGCCGGTCGCCGGGGCACCCGGACTGTACGTGGTGACGGGGTTCAACGGATTTGGCGTGATGCGGGCGGGCGGGGTGGCGGAGCGAATGGCCGACCTGCTCGCCGTCGGCGAGGGTTCGGAACCGGAACGGGAGGCGCTCCAGCCCGTGCTTCCCGAGCGGTTTCCGCCCGGGACGCCGGCGGTCGTGCCGCGCCCGGGGTTCACGCTCGAGCCCGGGGACCACCCCCGGTTCTGAGCGCCGGTACCGGCCCCGGCTCAGTCGCCGGACCGCAGGCGTTCGAGCTTCTCCAAGAACTCGACGCCCTCGCCCGTTTTCATCCGCTGGCCGTCCTCGCGGACGAGCGGGAGGCCGGCCGCCTCGCACGCGGCCTCGGGGGTCTTGCCGTCCAGGAGGGCGCGGAAGGCGACGCGTTCGCGGCGGCCGAGCGTGAGACCCTCGCGCTGGAACTCGTCGAACGCCTCGAAGGCGACCGGCGCGACGACCCGGGCGAGCTGGTCGACGGCCTTCGCGAAGAGCCGGATCTCCTCCTGCGCGTGCGGGTCGAGCCGGAGGGAAAGGAAGGGGAACAGGTTGTGCAGGTTCGTCTTCCAGTACCACTGGGTGTAGTAGGCGACGGGCAGCACGAGCCGGGCCGTCTCCCGCGCCACCCCCGCCTCGAGCGCCCGGGTGTACGTCGCGTAGGCCTCCGTCGAGATCCGCTCGAGGTCGCCGCGGAACCGCTCGACGACCTCGGGCGGCAGTGCGTCGCCCCGTCCCTGGCGGTTCCGCTCCGACTGGTGGCGGACCTCCTCCGCCGGCGGGACCTCGTACTCGTCGGGGACGACCGAGTACCGGGCGCTGTACTCGTTCACCGACGCGGAGCGATGGCGGATCCACTGGCGCGCGACGAAGATCGGGAGACGGACGAGGAACTTGTACTCCACCATCTCGAACGGCGTGGTGTGCCGGTGGCGCATGAGGTAGCGGATGAGGCCCCGGTCGTCGCGGACCGTCTTGGTCCCCTGGCCGTACGACACCCGCGCCGCCTGGACGATCGCCGCGTCGTTGCCCATGTAGTCGACGAGGACGACGAACCCGTGCGAGAGGACCGGGACCCGGACCCCGATCGAGCGGTCGGCCTCGGGGACCGAGGGACGCCGCATCGGGGCTTCGGGTTCGGCCACGGCGCCCGGACCCGGTTCGAGGATTAAAGGAGCGGGGCGCGCCCGGACCGTCGGGGCCGATCAGGCCCGCGCTCGGAGCCGGGCGGTGACCGCGGCGGTCGAGATGAGATGGCGCGGAAGGCCGAGCTCGTCGGGGGTGGCCCCGAAGGCGAGTCCCACCACCTGCGGCAGATGGAGGACGGGCATGTCCAGCGGCTTCCCCACCGCTTGCTCCGCCTTGTTCTGGTAGGCGTCGAGCGAGATGTGGCAGAGCGGGCAGGGGGTCGCCATCGCCTCGGCCCCGTGCGCCTTCGCGTCCAGGATCTGGTTCCCGGCGATCTTGCTCGCGGTCGACGGCTTCACGAACTGGATCGGGAAGCCGCAGCACATGACGCGGCCCCGGTAGTAGACGGGGGAGGCGCCCAGGACGGAGAGGAGGTCCTCGAACGCGTGCGGTTCCTCGGGGCTCTCCCAACCCATCTCGTCGGCCGGCCGCAGGAGGTGGCACCCGTAGAAGGCCCCGACCTTGAGGCCGTCCAGCGGGCGCGTGACCTTCGCGCGGATCGCGTCGAGGCCGATGTCCTCGGTGAGGACCTGGAGGAGATGCTTGACCTTGGTCGTGCCCTTGTACTCGATCCCGAGCGGCCGAAGGGCGCCGTCGACCCGAGCCTTGACCTTCGCATCCCCGAGGCGGACGTTCGCCAGCGTCAGCATCCCCTGGCAGGTCGAACAGATCGTCAGGATGTCGAGGCCCGCCTTCTCGGCGATCGAGAGGTTGCGTGCGTTGAGCGCGACGTTGAGCACCTCGTTCGCCTCGTCCATGAAGCCGGAACCGCAGCAGGAGAAGCTGGGGAAGCCGACCAGCTCGATGCCGAGGGCTTTGGCGACCCACCGGGTCGCCATGTCGAGCTCCTTGCCCGACTCCTGGGCGACGCAGCCCGGGTAGTACGCGAGCTTCACGGGAGGTCCTCCGGGGTCTTGTGGTCGTCCAGCGCCTCGTAGATCTTCTCGACCTGCTCCTGGCCCTCGATGACGTGCGGGGCCCGGAGGATCTCCGGTTTCTTCCGCCAGATCTTGAGCCCCTGGGGGAGCTGCCCGACCGTTCCCACCACGCCCATCGTCTGGCGGGCGAGCTTCATCTCATTCAGCAGGCCGCGGTCGCGGATGTTGTCCTTGAACCCGACGGCATGCTTGCTGCCGTGCTCGGTCGCTCCCTGGGCGGCGATCGCCATCTCCTTCAGGTCCCGGATGCGCTCGCTGGGACGGACGTCCTTGGGGCAGGCCTCTGTACAGAGGTGGCAGCGGAGGCAGAGCCACAGCCCCTCGGTCTGGATCCGCACGAGCCGGTCCTGGTGGCCCTGGTCGCGCGGGTCGACCACGAACCGGTAGAGCTTGGCGAGCGCCATCGGGCCCGGGAACTCCGGGTCGGCCTCGACGGCCGGACACGCCGAGTAGCAGGCGGCGCACGCGATGCAGCGCGGGGTCTCCTTGAACCGGTCGACCTCGGCCGGGGTCATCGGGTTCTCCCGGCCCTCGGGCATCGGGTGCCGCGGGTCGAGGATCAAATGGGGCTGGATCTTCCCGTAGTTCCGCCAGAACGACTCCTGGTCGACGACGAGGTCGCGGAGTACCGGTTGGTTGCGCATCGGCTCGATGACGATGCGGCCGTCGCGGGCGAGCTCGGGCCCGATCGCCGCCTCGCACGCGAGGCGGCTCTTCGAGTTGATCTGCATCGCGCACGACCCGCAGATCGCGCTGCGGCACGAGTACCGGACGCTGAGGGAGGGGTCGACCTCGGCCCGGATCTTGAGGAGCGCCGTCAGGACGGGGGTGTGGGGCGGGAGGTCGAGAACGTACCGGTCGTAGCGCGGTGCCGAGTCGACTCCGGGCTCGAAGCGGTAGATGTCGAACGTCGCCTTCACGGTTCCCTCCGACATCAGTACACCCTCTCCTTCGGTTCCCACCGCGTGTACGCCACCGGGCTGTAGGACAGCTGCGGGCCGTCCGCTCCGCGGACGGCGAGCGTGTGCTTCATCCAGCGGGCATCGTCGCGCGCGGGGTAGTCGCGGCGGGCATGCGCCCCCCGGCTCTCGGTCCGAGCATACGCCCCGACCACGATGACCTCCGCGAGATGGAGCATGTGCCCGACCTCGAGGGCGTCGGTGAGGTTGACGTTGTAGACCTTGGAGCGGTCGACGACGCGGATCTGGGTGAGCCGCTTCTTGAGCTCGCGGATCCGCCGGACTCCCTCGAGGAGGTCCGCCTCGTTGCGGTAGATCCCCACGTACTGGTCCATCACGCGCTGCATCTCGGTGCGCAGTGCGGACGGGTCCTCCCCGTCCGTACGGTTCGACCAGGCCCGGATCGGGGCGGTCGCGACGTCGAGGTCCCCTTCGGCGAGGACGGGCGCGGGGGCGGAGGCGGCGTACGCGGCCGCGGCGATCCCGGCCTCCTTTCCGAAGACGAGGGTCTCGAGCAGCGAGTTCCCGCCGAGCCGGTTGGCGCCGTGGATCGACACGCACGCCGCCTCTCCGGCGGCGAACAGCCCCGGAAGGCTCGTCGCGCCGTGGATATCCGTGCCGATCCCGCCCATCATGTAGTGCTGGGCGGGGAAGACCGGGATCGGCTGGGTCACCGGGTCGATCCCGGCAAAGTTGCGGGCAAAATCACAGATCTCATGGAGTCGGCTCTCGACCTTCTCCTTGCCGAGATGCATCAGTTCGAGGTGTACGTAGCCGCCGGGGAATCCCCGTCCCTCGAGGACCTCGGTGACGATCGCGCGGGAGACGACATCGCGCGAGGCGAGGTCGAACACGTGCGGGGCGTACTTCCCCATGAAACGCTCCCCGAGGGCGTTCTTGAGGATCCCGCCTTCCCCGCGGGCCCCCTCGGTGATGAGGATCCCCGACTCCACGAGGGCGGTCGGGTGGAACTGGACGAACTCCATGTCCTTCAGTGCCGCGCCGACCGCGTAGGCTGCCGCCACCCCATCGCCGGTGCAGCTGTGGGCGTTCGTCGTGCGCCCGTAGACCCGCCCGAAGGGACCGGTCGCCATCACGACGGCCTTCGCTCCGATCTGGGCAAAGTCGCCCTTGCGCCGGTCGAACGCGACGATCCCCTGGACCCTTCCGTCCCGGACGATCAGGCTCGTGAGGTCCCACTCGTCGTACAGCGCGAAGCGCTCCGTCCCGAGCCGCTCCCAGAGCGCCTGGAGGAGGGCGAGACCGGTACGGTCCGCCGCATAGATCGTGCGGGGGAACCCTGCGCCGCCGAACGGTCGCCGGGCGAGCGAGCCGTCGGCCCCTCGGTTGAAGATGGTGCCGAAGTGCTCCATCTGGACGACCGTCGGGCCGGCCTCCCGACAGAAGAACTCGATCGCGTCCTGGTCACCGAGGTAGTCGGAACCCTTGACCGTGTCGTAGATGTGCGTGTCGACGGAGTCCTCCTTGCCGACGGCCGCGTTGATGCCGCCCTGCGCCGCCCCCGAATGCGAGCGGAGTGGATGGATCTTCGAGAACAGGGCGACATCCCGGCCGGCCTCGACCGCGGCGAGCGCCGCCCGCTGACCGGCCAGTCCCGCGCCGACCACGACGACCTCGTGTTTCAACATCCGTCGCCCCGAGCCGGACCGTGTTTAAATGTGTAGGGACCCCTGCTCGCTTCGGCGGAAGTTCGCGGCCGGCGGAGCGGACGACGGGCCACCGAGCGGTGGAGGCTCCGGCCACGAGGTCGCCCCGGGTTCCTCGGTGTCGCTCGCGTAATCGCCGCGTGAGCCCTTATATAGCGCGCCCGGGTCGCCGCTCCGTTCTCTGTCGTCTGCAGGGGTCTACGATGCAAGGGCAAATCAGCGCGATGGACGAGAGCCGCCTGCTCAAGGGTACGACCACGATCGGCATTTCGGCGAAGGACGGGGTCGTCCTGGCGACCGAGCGCCGCGCGACCGCGGGCACGATGATCTCGAACAAGCAGACCCAGAAGCTGTTCAAGATCGACCAGAACATCGGGATCACCATCGCGGGCCTGGTCGGCGACGCCCAGGTGCTCACCCGGTACCTCAAGGCCGAGGTCTCGCTCTACCGCCTCCGCCGGAACGCGCTCCTCACCGCCGAGGGCGCCGCGACGCTGCTCTCGAACATCCTCTCGGGCAACCGGTACTACCCCTACTACGCCTGGCTGATCGTCGGCGGCGTGGATGCGAAGGGCAGCCACGTCTTCTCGGTCGACCCGGCGGGCGGTTGCATCGAGGACCGGTTCGTGTCCGTCGGCTCGGGCTCGACCTTCACCTACGGACTTCTCGAGGAGAACTACACCCGCGAGATCTCCACCAGCGACGCGGTCGACCTCGCCCTCCGCGGACTCACCGCGGCGATGAAGCGCGACAGTGCGAGCGGCGACGGATACCTCGTGAACGTCATCACGCCCAAGGAATACCACGAATTCTCGGATGACGAAATCAATAAACGCCTGAAGGCGCTTAAGATTCCGTTGCCTCCGGTCCTGCCCTAGTCTTCCGCGACCGTCCGCCGAACCCTTTCCGGGCAACCATTTCCCGAAAGAATGAGTTTCGATTCGCTAGTCAATGAGACCCGGGAGACCTTGAAACAGGTCTTACCGGACAACATCGAGGTCACCGACATCGAGCTGGAAGGCCCGCACATCGTCCTCTACACGAAGCAGCTGGACGCCTTCCTCTCGGGCGGGGACCTCCTCCGGCAGGTCGCCCAGCGCCTCCGCCGCCGGGTCCTCGTCCGCAGCGACCCCTCCACGCTGATCGACCCCAAGGAGGCCGAGAAACAGATTCGGGAGCTGATCCCGCCCGAGGCGGAGATCAACCAGCTCTTCTTCGAGCCCGAGACCGGCGAGGTCACGATCGAGGCCGCGAATCCCGGCGCCGCGATCGGCCGGGGCGGCGCGGTGCTGAACGATTTGAAGCGCCGTATCGGTTGGATCCCCACCGTTGTCCGGACACCCCCGATCCCGTCGAAGACGGTCGAAGAGGTCCGCATCCACCTGCGCAACTCGTTCGACGACCGGCGCTCGTTCCTGAAGAAGGTCGGGATCCGGATCGCCCGCGACCCGCTTCCCGAGAAGCTGTGGGCCCGGAACACGGCCCTCGGCGGCTACCGGGAGGTCGGCCGCAGCGCGCACCTCCTCACGACCCAGAACTCGAAGATCCTGATCGACTGCGGGATCGACCCCGGCTCCGACCGTACCCCCTACTTCAACGCGCCCGAGCTCCTGCCGCTCGATTCGCTGGACGCGGTCGTCGTAACGCACGCCCACCTCGACCATTGCGGCCTCGTACCGGTCCTCCTGAAGTACGGGTACAAGGGCCCGATCTACTGCACTGCGCCGACCCGCGATCTGATGACGCTGATGCTCCTCGACGCGATCAAGGTCGTCAATCAGGAGGCCCGGAAGGGGCTGTACGACTCGTCCCACGTGCGCGACCTCGTCACGCGGACCGTCCCGCTCCGGTGGGGCGAGACGACCGACATCGCCCCCGATGTCCGGCTCACGATGCACAACGCCGGCCACATCCTCGGCTCGTCCATCTGCCACTTCCACCTCGGCGAGGGGGACCACAACCTCGCGTATTCCGGGGACATCAAGTTCGAGCGGAGCTGGCTGTTCAACCCGGCCACGAACCGGTTCCCGCGCCTCGAGACGCTCGTACTCGAATCGACGTACGGTGGCTACCGCGACATCCAGCCCAGCCGGCAGCAGGCGACCGACGACTTCAGCGCGCTCACGACCCGGGTCGTCGGGCGGGGCGGGAAGCTCATCGTACCGGTCTTCGCCGTCGGCCGGTCCCAGGAGGTCATGCTCGTCCTGGAGGAGCGGATGCGCGAGGGGAAGATCCCGAAGGTCCCCGTCTACCTCGACGGGATGATCTTCGAGGCGACGGCGATCCACACGGCCTACCCCGAGTTCCTCAACAGCCAGCTCCGCACGCAGATCTTCCAGCAGGGCGACAACCCGTTCCTCTCCGACATCTTCCACCGCGTCGATTCGCAGACGATGCGGATGGGGATCCTCGACTCGAAGGATCCGTGCATCATCCTCGCCACCTCCGGCATGATGAGCGGGGGCCCCGTCATGGAGTACTTCCGTGCCTGGGCCCCGGAGGAGAAGAACGGCCTCCTGTTCGTCGGCTACCAGGCGGAAGGTACGTTCGGGCGGCGGCTGCAGCGGGGCCTTTCGGAGGCGACCTTCCTCGACGGACCGCGCCAGATCGGCGTGCCCGTCCGGCTCACGATCGCCACCATCGAGGGGTTCTCGGGGCACTCCGACCGGGTCCAGCTGATGAACTACGTCGCGTCCCTCGACCCTCGGCCGCAGCGCATCATCCTCAACCACGGGGAGGAGTCGAAGGCGGTCGACCTCGCGGGCAGCCTGCACAAGCGGTTCAATCTCGACTCCCGCGCCCCGTTCAATCTCGAGGCGATCCGCCTGATCTAGTCCGACCCCTCGTCGAGGGCCCGCGCCCCCGAGCGACGCTCGCTATACCCCCTACGAAACCGGTTATTCGCTCTGCGTTGGACGAAACACTAAATAGGGAGGCCCGGGTCGAACACCGAGGAGATTCTTTGGGTGCAGCCGTGCCGTCTCCCGCACGCCGGTTCCTGGTCCTCGGCCTGGACGGAGGGACGTTCGAGCTCCTCGACCCCCTGATGGAGTCGGGCGACCTCCCGTTCCTCCGGTCGATGGCCAAGAGCGGCGTCAAGGCGCCGCTCACGTCGGTCTACCCGGCGAAGACGATCCCGGCGTGGTACTCGTTCGCCACGGGGATGGACCCCGGCGAGCTCGGGATCTTCGGCTTCACCGAGCCCGACGGCGCGGGCCCGGGCCACTCCAGGCTCGTGCAGTCGTTCCGGCCGGCCGAGGCCGTCTGGGACCGCCTCTCCCGGACCGGTCGGCGGGTCGGTGTCGTCAACTTCCCCCTGTGGGCGGGCTACCCGGTCCACGGCTTCATCCTGCCGGGCATGTTCTCCCGTTCCTCCCCGACCTTCCCCGGGAACCTCCGCGCCGAGGTCGAGGGGGAGATCGGCGGCGAGTACCCCGCGGAGCTCCCCGTCTTCAAGGAAGGCGAGCGGGACGCCTGGGTCGCCACGGCGACCCGCTCGGTCGTTCAGCGGGGACGGGCGGCGGCGGGCCTCGCCGCCCGGCACCGCCCGGATTTCCTGTTCGCGCTGTTCCGGGAGACGGACCGGCTGCAGCACCAGCTGTGGACCGAGCTCGCGCAGCCGGCGGAAGCGATCCCCGAGGACCTCCGGGTCTTCTGGCGCGCCGTCGACACCGCGTGCTCGGACATCGACCGGGCCTTCCGTTCCGCGGGCGGCCGCGCCGTCACGCTCGTCATCTCCGACCATGGCCACGGACAGATCCACTCCGACTTCCTGACCAACCGGTGGCTCCAGGAGGAGGGGTACCTCCGGTTCCGGAGCGCCCCGGCCCCGCTCGGGCGCCGCCTGTTCAGCTCGCTGTTCCTCAAGGCCCAGCGCGTGCCCGGCGTGGCCGCGCTCTCCCGCCGCGTCGCGAGCGTCCTCCATGAGGGGATCGGGGCGCGCCTCGCCGACGTCGTCGTCGGGGACGCTTCCTTCGAGAAGGCCACGGCGCACATCGACTGGCGGAAGTCGGTCGCATTCTCCTACCCCGTCCCCGAGGGGATCTACCTCAACCCGTTCAACCCCGAGCTCGCCTCGCCGACCCGCCGGGCAGAAGTGCTGGAGGAGATCCGGGGCCGGCTCGAACGCTACACCGAGGCCCGGATCGAGGTCCTCGGTCCCGAGGACATCTACCGGGGCCGGAACCTCCGGCACGCCCCGGACCTGCTCATCCGGGTCGACGACATGCGGACGGAACCGCGGATGGACTTCGCCTACCCGCGCGCGCTCATCCGCGACCGCCCCGACTACTTCTGCGGCTCGGGCACGCACCGGATGGACGGGATCCTGATCGGCGCGGGCGACGACATCCGGGCCGGCGCGAACCCGGGCGAGATCCGCCTCATCGACGTGGTGCCGACCATCCTGGAAGCGATGGGTGTCGTCACCCCGCCGGCGTGGAACGGCCGTTCCTTCGGGAACAAACTCGGCCTCGGCTCCTAGGCCGCCACTGCGGCACAACTCTTTTGCGCCCTCCGGGGCGAATCCGAGGCGTGCCGGGACGTACCATCGACCTCGTCGCCGTCGGTCCGTGCCCGCGGGACCCGTACGACCCCGCCGCCTCCGCCTGGGCGCTCGCGGCCGGGTTCGCCGCCGGCGGGGACACGGTGCGCGTGCTCCATCCGGCCGGTCCGGCCGGGACCGCGCCGCCCGAGGGGGTCGCGGCGACGATCGTGGACGTACCCCTGCGGCGGCCCGGTGCGGTCGTCGAAGGCGCGGCCCTGACCCTGGCGGCCGGTCGACGGATCCGCCCCGACGCCGACCTGGTGGTCCGCGACCCGTTCGGTCTGGGCCGGCTCGGCCTGGAAGGGCGGAGGCGCGGCGCCCCGACGGTCGTCGGCGTGGTCCACCGACTGGAGCTCATGACCTACGACACCGAGAGCTCCCGACGCACCTCCACCTCCCTCTTCGACCGGGTCGACACCTGGCGCGACCGCCGGACGGTGCGCCGCCTCGAACGGGTCGCGCTCGACGAGGCGCAGCACCTGGTCTACGATTCGCCCGAGCTCCCGGACGCGCTCGCCCGGGAGTACGGGATCTCCGCCGGCCGCCTGCGACCGGTCCCGCCCTCGGTCCTTGCGGGCGGGGCGCGGCCCTCCCGGGATGCGGCGCGCAAGTCCCTCCACCTGCCGCTCGACGTGCCGGTCGTGGTCGCCCCGCTCTCGAGCGAGGACCCGCTCGTCTCCGGCGCGGACCGCGTGCGGGAGGCGTTCCGCCGGATGCGCTCGCTGTTCGCCGGCGCACGCCTCGTCGTCGTCGGCGGGACCGCACCCACGGAGCCCGGCGTTTCCTCGGTGCCCGACCGGGACCGCGAGACCTTCGAGCGCGCGTTCGCCGCGGGGGACGTCGCGCTGGTCGCCCCGTCGGCGGCCGGGTTCGACCCCGGCGTCATCCTCTCGCTCCGCGCCCAATGTCCCGTCATCGTCGGTCCGGGGGTGCGCTTCCCGCTCGACCCCGGCCGCGCCGTGCGCACGGTCGGGTCGGACGACCCCGCCGACCTCGCGGCCGCCCTGGCCGAGCTGCTCGCCGACACCCGGGAGCGGCGCGACCTCTCGGTGGCCGGGGAGCGGTACGCGGACCGGTTCGACCCCGAGCGCGTGGCCGGGATGGTCTCCGACGGCATGGACCGCTCGGCGTCCTAGGGGTCGCCATCGCGCGGCTCGTCCAGCCGCCACTCCCGGAACCCTCGTCCCCCGGAGGCGCGGCGTACCGTGCGCGGCACCCCCGACCACGAAAGTCCCTCGGGGACGTCGCCCCGGTCCAGCGCGTCCAGCACCCGGCGGAACTGCGCCCGCAGCGGAGCGTACGGGTCCTCGGCTCCCGGCGCGACCCACGGGCGGGCGGCGCGGACGACCTCGACCCCTCCGCCCTCGCACCACCAGTCCCCCACCGGCTCCGCGCGCGTCCCCCGGCTCCGCTCCGCGAGCGCGAGCGCCGACCGGCGCGAAGCGATCACGACCGCGACCCAGTCGCCCCACGCCCGGCGGACGAGCGCCTGCGTGAGGACGGCCCGCGAGTCCGCGACCTTCGCCTCGACCAGACCGACCTCGTCGCCCCGACGGGCGACCAGGTCGAAGTAGTTCGTTCCGTCCGGGTCGATGCGGGTCCGGTACCCTTGGGCCTCGAGATGCCGGGCCGTCGCCTCGACGACCGCCCGTTCGGAGGGCCGCGGCCGGGGTGGAGCTCTCACGTGCCCGAGCGGAGGAACCATCGGTCGATCCGGCTGCGCGGGACCCGCACCTGGATCGGACGGCCGTGAGGGCAGGAGTAGGAGGCCTCGGGGAGGGCATGGAGCGCCTCGAGGACGCGGGCGAACTCCTCCCGTTCGACGACGTCTCCGGCACGGATCGCCGCGTGGCAGGCGATGGAGGCGGCGGTGCGCTCCTCGAGGCCGTCCGGGAGCGTGGGCCGCCCTCCCTCGGCGAGCTCGGTGAGCAGCTCGCCCAACGCCTCGGGCCGAGCGGTGCGGCCGCGGTAGGCGGGGACGGAGCGCACGCGGTGCGTGCCGGGTCCGAACTCGTCCACGTCGAAGCCCGCGGCGCGGACCGCCGCCCCGTGCTCCTCCAGCGCCGACCGCTGCCCGCCGGAGAGCGTGAGGAGGACCGGTGCCATGAGGGTCTGTCGCGCGAGGGTCCCGTTCCGGCGGAGGGCCTCGTACACCACCCGCTCGCTCGCCGCGTGTTGGTCGATGAGCACGATCCCGTCCTCCGACTCCGCGACCCAATAGATCGCACCCACGCATCCGATCAGCTCGAGCTCGGGATGGGCACCGCGCGCGGGCACGCTCCGAGCGGCGGGAGCGTCCGCGGCGGGGACGAGCGAGCGCTGGCGTGGGGAGGCGGGACGACCCGGGGTGAGGGGAGGCGACGTCGGACCGCTCCGTACGGGCGGGCGGCCCCGTACCGGCGCGGCGGGGCGCGGGCTCTCCGCGAGCTCGGCCACCGCCGGCGAGGAGAGGAGCGCCTCCCGGACGAGCGCCCGGATCCGTTCGGCGAGCTCGCGCTCCCGGACGAAGCGGACCTCCCGCTTCGTGGGATGCACGTTCACATCGACGCGGTCGCTCGCAAACTCGAGCGACAGTACACCTACCGGGAAACGGGAGCGGGGCACGTAGTCTCCGAAGGCGGCGCGCACCGCCTGCGCGAGCGGCCGGGAGAGGATCGTCCGTCCGTTGACCGAGAAGTGGAGCCCGCGCGAGGTCGAGGTCGCCGTGGCCGGGCGGCCCAACGTCCCCCGGAGATGCCCGCCGGGGATCTCCCCTGCGACCTCGAACGATTCCCGGAGCAGCGAAGGGCCGAGCACGCGCGCCGCGGCGTCCCGCAGGCTCGCGGCGGCCGGATAGACCGCGAGCTCCCGGTCCGCACCGCGTACCCGGTAGGTGGCGTCCGGGCGCGCGAGGTACAGCCGCTCGACGGTCGAGACGACCTCGACCTGTTCCGCCGCCGGGCTCCGAAGGAACTTCCGTCGAGCCGGCGTGTTGTAGAAGAGGTCACGCACTTCGACGGTGGTACCCACGGCTCGGCCCGCGGGGGCGAGGCGACCGACCACCCCTCCCTCGACCGTGAGGAGGGCCGCCTCCTCGCGGTCGGGGGTGCGAGAGACGATCCGCAAACGGCTCACGGTGCCGATCGCGGCCAGGGCTTCTCCCCGGAAACCGAGGGACTCGATCCGGTCGACCGGACCCGCGGGGTCGAGCTTGCTGGTCGCATGCCGTTCGACGGCGAGCGGGAGCTCGTCCTCGGGGATCCCCTGGCCGTCATCGGAAACCTCGATGCGCGCGAGACCGCCGTCCTCGACCGTGACGGAGACGGTGGACGCTCCCGCGTCGAGCGCGTTCTCGACCAGCTCCTTCACGACCGAGGCCGGGCGCTCGACCACCTCGCCGGCGGCGATCCGCTCGACCGTGGCGGGGTCGAGCCGTCGGATGGGTCGGCGCGCCGGCCGGGGGATTCGACTCATGAACGGTCCTTCCGGGGCGTCGTGCTCCGCCGAGCACGGTCTTGGAGTTCCCGCAAGCGTTGCCGCGCCGCTTCGGGCGAGAGGGCGTCGAGGTCGAGGGCCGCAAGCTCCGCTAGGACGGGGTCGGGAGTCCGGTCCGGTTCGGCGAGGAGGACCGCCTGGGTGTACCGGGGCGTCGAGCGTCCCGACCGGCGGTCCGGGGCCGCTGTGACGAGGCCGTCGGTCTCGAGTTGGCGAAGCAGACGCTCCGCCTCGACGAGCACATCCTCGGGGACGCCCGCCAGTCGAGCCACGTGGATCCCGTAGCTGCGGTCGGTGCTCCCGGGGACCAGCCGATGGAGAAAGACGATCCCCTCCGGTCCCTCGCGCACGGCGAGGTGGGCGTTGCGTGCCTCGCCCAGGGATCCGACGAGCTCGGTGAGCTGGTGGTAGTGGGTCGCGAGAAGGCAACGGGCACGGGTCCGGTCGTGAAGATGACGCACCGTGGCCCACGCGATCGCGAGCCCGTCGAAGGTGCTCGTGCCGCGGCCGACCTCGTCCAGGAGGACGAGCGAGCGGTCGTCGGCGGCGTGGAGGATCTCCGCGACCTCGCTCATCTCCACCATGAAGCTCGACTTGCCGCGTCCGATCTCGTCGGTGAAGCCCATGCGGGTGAACAGGCGGGTGACCAGCCCGATGCGGGCGAACCGGGCCGGGACGTACGACCCCGCCTGGGCGAGTACCACGATCAGCCCGACCTGCCGCATGTAGGTCGACTTCCCCGACATGTTCGGGCCGGTGAGGACGATCAGCCGGCCGTGCTCGGGGTCGAGCTCGGTGTCGTTCGGGACGAACCCGGAACTGTCGAGCCGTTCCAGGACGGGGTGACGCCCGTCCCGAATGACGAGCGCCGCGGATTCGTCGACGGTAGGCCGGATGTAGCCCCGGGTCTGGGCGAGGTGGGCGAACGTCGCGAGGACGTCGAGCTCTCCCAGCGCCCGAGCGACCCGGTGCACCGCCGGTACGTGGTCGTCGACCGCGGCGAGCAGTCGCTCCCACTCGACCCCCTCGGCGTCCCGGGCCTTCTCGCGGGCCTCGAGGATCCGGTGCTCGATCTCTTCCAGCCGATCGCTCGTGAACCGTTCCGCCTGGGCGACGGTCTGCCGTCGGCGGAAATGCGGCGGGACCCGGGCCAGATGGGGGCGGGTGACCTCGATGTAGTAGCCGAAGACCTGGTTGTAGGCGATGCGGAGGGTCTTGATCCCGGTCGCCTCCTGCTCGGTCCGCTCGAGCTGCCCGAGCTCGGCGAGCGCTCCCTGCTCCGCCCCGCGCCAGCGGTCGACCTCGGGCGCGTGGCCGGCCCGGAACAGACCGCCGTCCTCCTCCTTGGCCGGCAACGCCTCGGCCAGCGTGACCTGGAGCAGCTGGAGGAGCTCGGGAGGGGGACGGAGCGCATCGCGGACGCGGTCGAGACGCGCGCTGCCCGCCCCCTCGGCGAGGAGCGGCCAGAGTCGCTCGGCCGCCTCGAGGCCTTCGCGCAGGACCCCGAGCTCGGGGGGGCGCACGCGTCGGCCGGCTACCCGCGACGCGATCCGCGCCAGGTCGGCGACGGTGTGCAGCTTCGCGCGGAGCTCGTCCAGGAACGCCCCCCGACCGAGGAGCGCCGCCACGGCGTCCTGACGCTCCCGGACGGTGGCGAGATCGGCGAGCGGGTTGGACAGCCAGAACGCAAGGGTCCTCCGGCCGGGGGCGGTCACCGTGAGGTCCCAGGTCTCGAGCAGGGTCGGACCGGACGGGTCGTCCGGGTTCATCGGTCGACGGATCTCGAGGTGTCGGAGCGTCTTCGCGTCCAACGCAAGCCGTCGGGTGCCGGCCGCGCCGGGGACTAGTTCCAGGTGCGGCAGGAGACGGGGCTGGGTCACCCGAAGGTAGGCGGCCAGCTGAAGGTCGGCTTTCGTGAGCGCGTCCTCGCCACGGAACCCGACCCGGACCCGCTCCGGAAGCTCGTCGGGGAGCATCGGGGCGGGCGCGACGTCGAGTCGGGCGGCGGGGTACTCCCGCGCGAGCAACCGGGCCAGCGTGGGTGGAGCGTCCGGACCGACCGACCACAGGATCTCCCTCGGCTGGAACGGCGCGAGCGCGGAGGCGAGTCCCTCCGGTCCCGGTCCGTCGCCCCGACCGTGGTACCACTCTCCGGTCGTGATGTCGACCGCAGCGAACTCGCCGGGCGCGGCTTCCCCCTCGCGCGCGACCGCGAGGAAGCTGTGGTCCGGCCCGCCCAGGATGCGGTCCTCCACGACCGTGCCGGGCGTGACGACCCGCGTGACCTCCCGTCGGACCAGGCCCTTGGCGAACCGCGCGTCCTCGACCTGGTCGCACAGGGCGACCTTGAACCCCTTGCGGACCAGTCGACCGAGGTAGGTGTCGATCGCGTGGTGCGGAACACCCGCCATCGGGATTCGCACGCCCTGGGCGTCCGCCGAGCGGGCGGTCAGTACCACGTCGACGGCCCGAGAGAGGACGCCGGCATCCTCCCCGAACGTCTCGTAGAAGTCGCCGACCCGGAAGAGGACGAGGTGGCCCGGATACCGCGCTCGGACGCCCTCGTACTGCTCCATGAGCGGCGTGCTGGCGGCAGTATCGGGCATGTCCGGTCGGCGAGCGGGACCGCGCTTATAATCGGGACCGGGGGTGGCCGCAACACGGGGCGGGCCGGGCCCCCGCGGTGGGCGAATGACCGAATCGAGCCCGATGTACCGGGACCTCGCCACCTACTACGACCGGATCTACTCGTGGAAGGACTACCGTGGCGAGACGGCCCGGGTCGTCGCTCTCGCCCGCCGGTATGGGCGGACGCGCGGGCGCCGGTGGTTGGACGTCGCGTGCGGGACCGGCCGGCACCTCGAGTTCCTCCGATCGCGCTACGACGCGACCGGGATCGACCTGAGTCGGGCGATGCTGCGGGCCGCGCGACGGCGCGTACCCGGTATCCGACTGGTCGTCGGGGACATGCGGACGTTCGACCTCGGGGAGCGGTTCGACGTCGTGAGCTGTCTGTTCAGCGCGATCGGATACCTCCGGACCGACGGCGATTTGAGCCGGACCTTCCGAAACTTTGCGCGCCATCTCCTCCCCGGCGGGGTGGTCGTGATCTCCCCGTGGCTCACTCCCGGCGAGTTCCGCCCCGGTCACATCAGCCTCACCGTCTACGAGGACGCCACGACCAAGATCGTGCGGGCCGGGTTCTCGGTGCGTCGGGGGAGCACTTCCACCATCGTCTTCGACCACCTCATCGGGGAGGCCGGGCGCGGCGTTCGGCGGGTGCACGAGGTCGAGGCGTTGCGTCTGGTTCCGTCGGCGCGCCTCCGTCGCCTACTGTCGGAGGCCGGACTGCGGACCACCTGGCTGCCGCGGGCCCCGGGCCGGAACGGGGACCGGGGCTGGCTCATCGGGGTCGCGCCCGGCGGACGCTGAGGGGGAGATTTGAACTCCCGTGGCGCGAACGCCACCAGCTTTCAAGGCTGGCGCCTTGCCGGGCTAGGCTACCTCAGCGCGAACAGCGAGCGGGTCCGGCGGGAATAAACCCTCGCCCGGGGCCCACGGGCGTCGGGGAGTGCAGGTGCCGGGAGATCCGCGGCGGATCGGGACGGTCCGCCGATTCGAACCCGGGTGGTCAGCTTGGAGGGCTGACATCCTAGCCACTAGATTACACCTGCACGGACGCCCGCGGACGGTCGCGCGGACCGACTTCCGTGACTAATGCTTTGCCGTCGTCCCGTGGCCGGAGGGCGTGGTCAGGTCGACGAGCGCCACGCGCTCGAGCACCAGTCCCTCCCAGGCGGAGGGCGGCACCGTGGCCCGCTCGACCTCGGTCACGCCGAGCCGCTCGAGCATCGCCGCATCGACGGGCCGGGGGTAGGCGGTGGGGTCGGGCGTGAGACCGAACCGCACGAGGAGCTCCGCCGGGTCGAGCGGGCGCTCGGCGACGACCACGAACTGCCGGGTCGCGTCCGAGACCCCGACACGGGCGAGCGCGCGCGGGAGCTGGTCCTCCCCCGCGACGTAGAGGGCGAATTCGGCGCCCCGCTCGCGAAGGCGGGACTCCCCGCGGCCCCGGGACCGGCCGAGGTGGGCCCAGGCCGAGAGGAGATGCCGTTCTCCCGCGACCGCCGCCGCGTCGAAGAGCGCGACCAGCGCCTCGGAATCCCGACCGAGTTCCCGGAGCTTCCGGACGAGTTCGGCGGTGGGTGGAGCGCCCTCGGCGGGGCGGCGGGCCCCCGTGGCCCGCAGCGAGCGTTCCTCGGGGCCGGGGAGGGGCGGCAGGGCGGCCTCACTCCCGCAGGAAGGCGAGGAACTCTTCGCGGGTCCGCGGCTGGAGCGTGTAGTTCTCCTGCTTTTCCCGCCCGATGGTCGAGGTGGGCGTGACGCCGTAGTCATGGCCGGGTAGGACGACCAGCGCGTCGTCCAACCGGATCACCCGGTGGAGCAGGGAATCGTACATTTCGGAGGGGTCGCCGCCCGGCAGGTCCGTGCGCCCGCACTCCCCGACGAACAGCGTGTCGCCCGTGGCGACGTTGCCCTCGAAGATGTAGAGGACGCTGTCCTTGGTGTGGCCCGGCGTGTGGACGACCTCGAACGAGAGCGGCCCGACCCGGAAGCGATCGCCGTCGTCCACCGACACGTCCTGGCCGATCGGAGCGACGCGGTGGGCGAGGACCTTGGCCCCGGTCCGGGACTTCACGTCCCCGTTCCCGGCGGTGTGGTCGGCGTGGCTGTGCGTGTTGAGGATGTACCGGACCTTGACATGCTTGGCGTCGATCGCGCGCAGGACCGGGTCGATGCCGTAGGACGGGTCGATGACCACGCCCTCCCCTCCCTCCGCGTCGGCCACGAGGTAGGTGAAGTTCAGCGCCGGCCCGATGCGATACTGGTCGAGGAGCACGGCGTCTCGAGCGGAGGACCGTATTTTACGATGGAGGCGCGCCCGAGTGGAGTGCGGCCGGGGCGACGTTCCGGCGGCCGGTGACCGCGTCCAGGACGACCCGTCCCTGCGGGCCCTCCGCGTACCAGTGGGGAAGATAGATGAGCTGCAACGGGCCGACCCGCACGTCGTCGGGGCCGGGGGGCACCCGGCGAGTCTCGATCACGAGCGCCCCGTCGTGCTGCTCCGTGTGGTCCACATGGATCGTGTGGTGCCGGCGGATCGCCTCCAGCGCGAGGCCCGCCGCCTCCGAGACCGAGACCTCCGGGGGGACGAACTGGTGTGGGAGGTCGAGCTCGGCGACCAGTTCCCGGTCGCCCTCCTCCCAGACCTCCGCCCGCCCGGAGACCCCGTGCACAGCGACCGTGCGGTCGAGGATCTTGACCGGTTCTCCGTACGCCGAGGCCGGTCGGACCCGGTACGGTGCAACGTAGAACGGTACCAGGCGGAGGGTGAACCGCGGACCTTCCGCGCCGACCAGGAGCTCCGCCTCGGCCTGCCCGATGCGGGGCCGAACGATCCGGTTCCCTTCGGGGAGGATGGAGAACGGGGTCTCGAGGGTCGGTCCCCCGGGCGTCTGGTCGGGGTCCGGCGGGGCGGACGGGAGGAGGAGCTCGCCCAGCGCGGGTCCGAGGGTGGAAGGGTCGAGGATCTCGATGCCGCGGTCCGCCGCGTGGGTCCGGGCTACGGGTCCCGGGTCGTCGTCGTAGACGATCGTTCGATGGACCGAGTCGGGGGGAAACAGTCCCTCGAGCTCACCGGGCGAGCGGGTAGCCGCCACCAGGACGACGGCCCGGCGGTCCCGTACGCGCACCGCCAACGAGGCCTCGCCACGGACCTGGATCCGGTAGCCGGCCGCCGTCAGCAGTCGGAGGAGCACCGGCACCGGCGGAGGAGCGGCGGGCACGACCGGTTCGACGCGCCCCCCTCCATATGTCGCTTCCGTTCGTAAGGCCGCGGCGCGACGGGCCGACCCCTTCTGCCGAGGAAGGAGTGCGGGCGGAGGCGCACCTATTTAGGCGGGGGACGGGTGAATCGCGCCGTCGATGGGCGAGGCCGTCACCCTCCGCGTCGCCGAAGCGTTCCAGCAGGACATCGGCCTCGGCTCGGCCCGGCTTGACGTCCAGACCCGCCAGCGACTGAAGGTCGGTCTCGGGGACGTGGTCGAGATCCGGGGCCGTAAGGCGACCCCGGCCGTGGTCAGCCGCGCGCAACCCGACGACGAGGGCAAGGGGCTGGTCCGTATCGAGGCCGTCGTCCGTCGCAACGCCGGCGTCAGCATCGGGGACCGCATCTCGGTCCAGCGGATTGATTGCCCCAACGCCGACTCGGTGACGATCGCGCCGATCTACGCGGGGTCCGCGCGGATGGACCTCGGGCCCGGCCTCGAGAGCTTCGTTGCCAAGGCGCTCGCCCGCCGCCCGTTCGTGCGCGGCGACGTGTTCGTCATCCCGGGAGTGTTCCTCATGGGCGGCTCGCTGCCGTTCATGGTCGTCGCCACCCAGCCCAAGGGGTTCGTCCAGGTGGCCCCGGCGACCCTGATCACGATCAAGGAGGAGACGGTCAGCGAGACCGAGGTCGCGGCCCCGCGGATCTCCTACGAGGACATCGGCGGCCTGAAGGAGAAACTGGGCCGCGTCCGCGAGATGATCGAGCTGCCGCTCAAACATCCCGAGCTGTTCGACCGGCTCGCGATCACGCCCCCCAAGGGCGTGCTGCTCTACGGACCCCCCGGAACGGGAAAGACCCTGATCGCCAAGGCCGTCGCCAACGAGGCGGGGGCCCACTTCATCGGGATCCAGGGTCCGGAGATCATCTCGAAGTACTACGGGGAGAGCGAGAAGGAGCTCCGGGAGAAGTTCGAGGAGGCCGAGAAGAACGCGCCGAGCGTGATCTTCATCGACGAGCTCGATTCGATCGCCCCACGGCGCGACGAGGTCGTCGGCGAGGTCGAGCGGCGCGTCGTGGCGCAGCTCCTGACCCTCATGGACGGGCTCTCCGGCCGGGGGAACGTCATCGTCATCGCCGCGACCAACCGCGAGGAGGCGATCGACCCCGCGCTTCGCCGCCCCGGCAGGTTCGACCGCGAGATCGAGATCGGCGTCCCCACCCAGGAAGGCCGCCTCGAGATCCTCCAGATCCACACCCGCGGGATGCCGATCGAGGGCACCGAGAAGGACCGCGAGCGCCTCCTGAAGGACCTGGCCGCCCAGAGCCACGGGTTCGTCGGGGCGGACCTCTCCTCGCTCGGACGCGAGGCGGCGATGCGGGCCCTCCGGCGCTACCTGCCCGAGATCGACTTCGATCAGCCGATCCCCCTCTCGCTGCTCGAGCGGATGAAGGTGACCGAGCAGGACTTCCGGGAGGCGCTGAAGCAGATCGAGCCGTCGAGCCTGCGGGACGTGACGATCGAGATCCCATCGACCCGGTGGGAGGAGGTCGGCGGACTCGACAAGGTCCGGAAGGTGCTCGAAGAGTCCGTCGAGCTGCCGTTCAAGAACCCTCAGGCGTAC
>Ga0187858_10001733_pt1 | contig 23540 bp, 19 predicted proteins | sample June2016WEW_8_15_FD_133015 | JGI IMG/M metagenome (GOLD analysis project Ga0187858, IMG submission 133015) | Peatland microbial communities from SPRUCE experiment site at the Marcell Experimental Forest, Minnesota, USA - June2016WEW_8_150 | ecosystem: Environmental > Terrestrial > Soil >...
AGCGTGCCTTGCAGGCGCGAGGAATTGATGTGAAACTTCGGCGTCGCATTCTGAGTCTGCGCGACGGACAGAAACACAATCAGGAAGAAGGACGACGCGATCCGCATGTGATGGCCGAGTCTCGATGGTAGCAGGTGCGCGACCGGCCGATTTGACATTATTGGAGTATGCGACGACGTGACTTATGGAAGGCCGCCGCCATACCCATGCTTGGCCGCGGACTGAAAGCCGATGTGCCGGCGCACTTATGGGCTGGCTACGATTTTGGGCCAGGGCCGCGAGTCGCCGATCGTCTCAACCAGGGACCTTTCGGGATCGAGCAGGACGAGGGATGGTTCACGCTGGCGGCGACCACGCCTTCCGAGCGTGCCGTGCCGAACTTCGGTCTGGGCCTGACCGGCTACACGTGGGAGGAAGGCGGGCCCTCGCTGGCGGCCAGGGCAGGGCGTGAGTCGCTGGAGCAGCATGTCGAGAAGATGGCGAGCCTGCCGTTCGTCGACGTGCTGTACATCCGCTGCGACTGGCGCGACGTGCAAAAGCGTCCCGGGCGCCTGGATCTTTCTCCGGTGTGGGGCTTGACTCTGGACGCCGCCAAACGGCACGGTCGGCGGGTTGCTTTTCGCGTGATGTTATCGAACACGGTGGGCCAACCGCAGTATCTGGCCCTGCCGGACTTCGTGCGGGACAAAGTGCCGGTGGTCGAAATTGGCAGCCTCAAGGAATACGGCGCCTTCCAATTCCGCGAACCTCGCTACGACCATCCAGAGTTCCAGAAAGCTTTTCGCGAGTTGGTGGAACTGCTGGCCGCGGCATTCGACGATAACCCACTCGTGGAGTGGATCGATCTGATGCAGTACGGTCTCTGGGGCGAATCGCATACCGGTGGCTTGCCCAATCCATTTCCGGATTATCCGACGGCTGAACGCATCATGGTCTCGATGACCCGGTTACAACTCGAGGCTTTCCGGCGCGCGCAACTGGCCGTCAATACGCAGCCGGATATCAGCCACGTGGGAAACCGTGAAGTGATCGATATGTGCGTGCGGGCCGAAGCGTGGCTGCGATCCGACAGCATATTGGTGGAGGAGCCCGAGCAGATCGACGCCCTCGCCAACCGTCCGCCGTGGCTGGCCTCCATCCTGGAAGATGGCTACTTTCGCCGGTATGACAGCGAGGCGCCGGGTTATCTGCCGTTGGACCGCGCGGGCGTGAACATGCTGGAGGCCGGCATGCTGCATGTTCTCGACCTGGGCGCCAACTACTGGTCGTTGTGGACGGAAGCCGGCAACCTGGCGCGATATCAGGAGCGATTTCCCAGGGGATTTGCGCGGCTCAGCCAGCGGATCGGTTATCGTGTGCGGCCGTCGTGGATCTGGCAGCGCAAGCGGTACGGAGTGAACGAGCTGGTGGTGGCGTTCGCCAACGATGGAGTCGCCGGCGTGCCCGGCGTTTTGCGGGTGCACGTGAAGACTCCCGATGGGGCGGCCATCGCTGGCGGCGGCCTGGATCCGGGCCATCCTTACGGAGGTAGGACGCGACAGGCGGCATTCCAATTGCCCAGGGAACTGGAAGGCCGTGCGGTGCACCTGGCGGCGGAGATCGAGGCGAAAGGCGGTGTGCGGCGCCCGGTGCGCTGGGCGTGTGAACAGCCACTCGAGCAGGATGGGTCACTTCGGATCGAGATGAAAAGATGGGCGGACGCCGATTGGCGCAAGGGAGTTTAGTGGTAGTGTCCGGCCGGCGAACTGAAGTTCGCCGCGGCACGCTGAAGCGTGCGCCACGACCCTACTTCACTTCAGTCCCCACGAACTCCTCGAGCATCGTGTTGCCTTTGTACTCGATGTCCTGGTGAATACCGATCTTCGAGGTGTAGTATCCGCGGGCCGTGGCATGCTTCAACTCTCCGAAGAAGACCTCTTCGGGAGTTCTCGGATTCTCTTCGTGCTCCGCCATGCGGGAGAGCACGGCAGTGCGCTGCTCCGGGCCAGCCTCCAGGAAGCCGCGGCCGTACATCGTACCGGAAAGCGCGTCGACCAGCTTCAGGCCATTGCGCCACGTCTCTTTATCCTTGGGCTCGAACGCTTCCGACACGCGCATGTCGATGTACGCCGCCACCTTCGCCGCACGCGCGCCGGGAGAGTGCTCGTCGGTGGGGATGATCATCTCCGTCAATTCATCCAGCAGGGCGAATTCGGCGGGCGTGAAGAACTTGGGCGCCTCAATGGCGGCAGGCGCCGCCGCTGCAATAGATGCGGCAGGACCGGCCAGCGCGGCGGCCGTGGCGATCCGGATCAAATCGCGCCGATTGATTTCGTATGGCATCAGACGTTCCCCTTCTTGAGTTCATCCGCCAGGCGATCGCAGGAGCGCCAGCATAGCGCCATGATCGTCCAGGTCGGATTCTGGCACGAGGCGCTCACGTGCGTGCTGCCATCCACCACCAGCAGGTTCTTCACGTCGTGGCACTGCTGGAACTGGTTGACGACGGACTTCTTCGGATCCGTTCCCATGCGCGAAGTTCCCAGCTCATGGATCGACCAGCCTTCGGTCAGGATCTCGCGATTCACCGCCAGCACCTCGATGCCGGCGGCTTCGAACATTTCGCGCGCTGCGTCGGCCATGTCGGCGGCCATCTTCTTTTCGTTGTCGCCGAACCGGTAATGGAAGCGCAGCACGGGCACTCCCCAGCGGTCCTTGACGGCAGGGTCGAGGTCCACGTAATTCTCGTAGCGCGGCAGCACCTCGCCGAATCCGCCCATGCCGATAAAGGCGCCGGCATAATCGCGAACCTGCTTCTTGTATGCCGCGCCGAATCCGGGCGTGCCGTAAGCGTTGTCGGGGAACATCTTGGTTCCGCTATCGCCTTCGAAGCCATAGCCGCGTATGAACTTCGGATCGCGGGTGTCCAGGTTCCGGAAGCGCGCCAGGTAAAAGGAGCCGGGCCGGCCGTCGTCGAGCGTGCGCGGCTTGCCGACCAGTTCCTTCACCAGCCCGGTGACCCCCGGTCCCATGAAGTGCTCGCAGAAGTTGTGGCCCACGTGTCCGCTGGAGTTGCCGATTCCGTTGGGATAGACGGTCGATTTCGAGAGCAGCATCAGCCGCGCGGATTCCAGCGTGGAAGCCCCTAGCAGCACCGACCGGCCCTTGGCCGTGTATGTCTTGCCCGTGTCCGTGTCGATGAACGAGACGCCGCTGGCCTTGCCTGTGTCCTTGTCGACGGTGACTTCGAAGACCGTGGCATTGGTGCGCAGTGTCAGGTTGCCTGTGTCGAGCGCGGGGAAAATCAGCCCGGTGGGCGAATCGAAAGCGGCGTGGATATCGCATCCACCCACCCGGCGATCGCATGCGCCACGCCCGTAACAATGGCTGCGGTATTTGTTGTGCTTAAGGCCATCGGTCGTGACACCGGCGCGATACGGCGTTAGTACCCGCCCCATTTTGGCTATGCCCGTGCGTAACTGGACCTCGGCCGGCGTCAGCCTGGTCGCACGCTGGAAGAGGCTGTCGGGCAGATACGGCAGGTTTTCCTTGTGACCCGAAATGCCGAGGTACAGATCGACCTTGTCGTAGTAAGGCTCGAGATCGGCGTACGAGATGGGCCAGTCCTCGCCATAGCCGTCATGCGAGGCCGCCTTGAAATCGTAATCGGAGAGCCGCAATGCCAGGCGGCCCCAGATATTGGTTTTTCCGCCCAGGCAGCGCGCCCGCACCCAGGCATAATTCGTGCCCGTGTAGGGATGGTCCTTCTCATCCACCACGATGTTCTTGGCATAATCCGAGCCGTTCCCGCCCAGGATGTAGGAGTAAACGTGGTTGTAGGGCGAATCCTTGGCATAAGGCGGCTGGCGGATGGAGTATTCGTTGGTGAGCGCGTGCGAATCGGGCGGCATATCGCCGCGGCGAGGATGGTCGTAAGGCCATTCCATCGACTTCAGTTCTTTGTTGATGTTGAGCTTTTTGCCCGCTTCGAGCAATAGAACCTGCATGCCGTGCGAAGTCAGGACATGGGCCGCCATGCCGCCGGCGGCGCCGGAGCCCACTACGATGGCGTCGTAGGTTTTCCGTAGATCGACTTCGTCAGATTTGTCCGCGGGTAGGAACATAGGGAGACCTTATGAGTGCGTATGCATCCATCGTAGAACACTTGCGAGCCAGCGGCGGGCGTCCGGATCTCCGGCCAGCAGGGCGGGTCCGACCGGCGAGCCGAGCAGGATCAGGGAACCGCGTCCAGCTTGCCGGCGTACCGCGACGGGCTTCCCGGCATAGGTCGCAATGACGCGGTCACCCGGCTTCGGCTGCAACACCAGCGGAAAGAATTCGCGGATCTTGGCCTCGACAGGCCAGGTGAAATCGACGTAAGGGAAGTAGGGGGCATCGGCGCGGGGGTGTTGGAGGCCCAAGGCGGATTCGAGCAGGACCGATCCTCCGCGCCGCAGGTGCGTGCGAATTGTTTCAGAGTGGCGCTGCGGCAAGCGTCCTGCGCCGGGGATGAGGAGCGTACTGCGGCTCGGTGCGTTAACTGCGGGAACGAGCGTACGGAAACCGGCGAGGGATTCCTGTAGGGCGCAATCTGGGCCGAGGTCGAGGAGAATCGCCCGGCCAGGCATCCTGCCGGGGCGGGGCAGTGCGAAAGCCGCCAGCAGCGCACGCCGCGAGATCGGCATCAGAGCCTGCCGTTGATGAAGCGATCCATCGCCGCGGCGGTGTCGTAGAACTGCTGGTCGGGCGCGAAGCGGTAGCGGGCTTCCATTTCGGCGATCAGCCAGCCGTCGTAGCCGGCTTTGCCCAGCGCCGCGCGTATGGCCGGCCAATTGTTGTCGCCCAGGAAGATGTTGGTGTAGACGCTTTGGTCGCCGCAGCGGCCCCGCTTGCGCATGACGTCCTTCAGGTGAATGCGGGTGATGCGGCTCCCCAGAATTTCGATCCACTGCTCCGGAAAGCCAGTGTCGTGGATATTGCCGACGTCCAGGTGCAGGCCGACGAAGGGCTGATTCACTTCTTCGAGGAATTGCCGGAATTCACGCGGGGAGAGCAGGAAGCGCTGCTCGGAGTTGCAATTCTCGCAGCCGATCTTGACCTGCGCTTTGGCGGCTTGTTCGCCGAGCGCGCGCAGACCCTCGACGGTGCGCCGGTAGACTTCGTTGTAAGGCGCCTGCTCGGTGACCACGCCCGCCACCACCAGGATCGCATCGGTGTGAAGCAGTTGGGCGGTCTCGAGTTGCCGCACGATGTGGCGCGCGGCGGCAGCTTGTACGCTCGGATCGCGGGCCGCGATGTTCTCGCCCCAGTCGAGCGAATTCGCCACGTTGGAGACCAGCAATCCGGCGTCGCGCACTTTGCGGTACAGGTCGCGCACCGCGGCATCGGTGGTATCCATCTTGAACCAGGGTTTCTCGCCGAGCCACAACTCCACGCCGTCGAAGCCGGCCTTCTTGATCAGGTCGAGGCCTTTCTCGAAAGTCCAGCCTTCCGGGATGAGGTTATCGCCAATGGATTTCCGCACTCCAATGATGATAAGGCATCGTGGCATACGCTTTAGCGTGCCGCAGCGAACTTCAGTTCGCTGTCCGGGCGAGCGGAGCTCGCCTGCGCGGGCAGGAGTGCCCGCGCGGCAGGCAGGAGTGCCTGCGCCACGGCGCTGCAGGCCAATCTCCTGCGGCGCATCATTCGTCGTGTAGCGCGGTCAACGGATCCAGTCCCGCCGCCCGATATGCCGGAAGACAACTGGCGGCCAGCGCGACTGCCGCCAATGACGCAATGGCCAGCACGAACGAAGTCGGGTCGTGCGGCTGCAATCCGAAGAGCATGGCGCGGGCGGCCCGGCCCACTGCCAGCGCCAGAATCACTCCGGCAAATAAGCCGGCGGAAAGCAGTCCCGCCGCCTCGCGCAAGATCATCCGGACAACCTGGCGGCGGTCCGCGCCGAGCGCCATGCGGATGCCGATTTCGTGGCCGCGCCGCGCCACCATGTACGACATCGCGCCGTACAAACCAATGATGGCCAGCACGGCGGCCAGCAAGCCGAAGAAGCCGGAGAGCGTGGCCATCAGGCGCTCGCGCATGAGGCCCTCGCGGATCTGCGTCCGGAACACTCCAAAGTCGAAGGAGACTTGCGGGTTCACCTCGCCGATCGTGCGCCGCACCGCGGAGATAAGCGCTGGCAGCGGCGCATTCGAGTGCATCAGGATCTGGACCGACGAATTGGGAATAGGGCTCTGCGCGGCGGCCAGAAAAGCCACTGGTGGGAAGTCTTCGCGCAGATCGCGGTATTTCGAGTTTCGCACCAGCCCCACAATCTCGAAAATCCTTTCTGGTTCGGTGGGCGTCGCTTCCCGGCGGAACGTTTGGCCAATCGGGCTGCCTGCGTATCCCAGCCGCCGGGCGAAAGCCTCGCTTACGATCGCGACTCTGGCCGAGGAAGCCGCATCGCGCCGGTCGAAATCCCGGCCGGCCAGGAGCGGAATACCCAGAGTCTTAAAGTAACCAGGCCCGACCCAATTGAATAGGGCTTCTTTGCCCTGCCGGGCGTCCGACCCCTCCTGCCAGACACGATTGCTCGTTTCGTCGCCGCCTAGCGGGACGTAGCGCGTTTCCGCGGCCGAATCCACGCCCGGAATCGCCTGGAACCGTGCGATGAGATCCTGTTTGAAGGCATCCCAGCGCTCGACGGGGATCCGGGTCAGCTCGACATCCGCGATCAGAATTCCGTCCTGCCGAAAGCCCGCATCGAGCGCCAGCAGATTTCCCAGCGTACGGGAAAACAGGAGAGCGCCGACCAGCAGCACCAGCGAGAGGGCCACTTGCGCGACCACAAGGGCTCGCCGCAGGCCGAAGCGCTGGCGGCTGGCGGTCAAGCCGCGGCCGGCTTTCAGCACCGCACCGGGACCGCCGCGCGTCCCCTCGAAGGCCGGCGCCAGTCCGAACAAGATGCAGGTAAGCACGGTCAACCCGGCGGCGAAGGCGAGTACCCGCCAATCCGCCTGCATGTCGACAAACGGTTGATCTCCTTCGGTACTGAGAAATGCGATCAGATACCGGCTGAGAGCCTGCGCCAGGAATGCGCCGCAGGCCGCCCCCGCTGCCGCCAGCAGCAGGCTCTCGGCGAGCAGTTGCCGGACCAGCCGCGCGCGCGAAGCGCCCAGCGCCAGCCGTACGGAGATCTCGCGCTCCCGTGCGCTGGCGCGCGCCAGCATCAGATTGGCCAGGTTGGCGCAGGCAATCAGCAGAACCAGCCCGGCGATCGCCAGCAGGAAATACAGCGGGTCGGAATACATTTCCCGCAGCATCGAAAGGCCGCTCGCAGCGGAGGCCGCGGACAATTTGAACCCAAGATAGTCTTTCACGTTTTCCCGCGGGTACTTTGGCGACAGGGTCGCCTCGAAGATCCCGGGCGAGAGGGCGTTCAACTGTGCGGTAGCTTGCGCGAGCGTCCGGCCCGCCGGCAGGCGGCCCATCACGGTGAGCCACCAGAACGTGCCGGAATCGAGTTGGCTCTTCTTCCGCAGGGCGGCTTCCGAGCAGATGGGCAGCGCCACATCGAAGGTCCGCCCGACTTCCACGCCAAAAAAACCGGCGGGCGCGACACCGACGATTTCCACCGGATGCGAGTCCAACGTAAGCTTTCTGCCGATGGCGGATGCCTCTCCGCCGAACTGGCGTTGCCAGAACGGGTAGCTGATGACGGCGCCGGGAGTTCCGCAGCCTCGGCGGTCATCGGCCGGCGAAAAGACGCGGCCCACCAGCGGCTCGACACCCAGCACGCGGAAGAAGTCGCCGCTGACCCACAGGCCCTGCGCATAATGCGACTCGCCGCCTGCGACCAGGTTGAAGCCGTCTGTGGCCCAGGCGAACATGCCGGAGAAAATCTGTTGCCGGTCGCGTATGCGTTCCCATAGAGGATTGGTCAGGGCCGGGTAAGGCGTGTTGACACTGCCCCTACGGCCGTGCGCGTCCGTGAGTTTGACCACCGCCAGTTCCTGGGGATTCTTCACCGGCAGCGTGCGCAGGCGCACCGCGTCCAGCAGTTGGAAGATGGCGGAGTTGGCGCCGATGCCGAGCGCGAGAGACAGCAGGGCCACCAGGGTAAAGCCGGGGCTCAGGCGGAGCAGGCGCGTGGCGTAACGCAGATCCTGGCCGAGCGTAGTCAGAAAACGCATTGGGTACATGATAGTTCAACTGACGGATCAGGGCGGACTTGGTCGCGCCACCCTGTTTCATTTCCAAACACAATCTCGTTTTGAACCACATGGCAGCCCGGCGTGCGCGTGCTAGCCTGTGCAGAATCAGCAACAAGCGCACCATGCGGCATTGGCCAGAGCCGTGCTTTTCCTGAAAGCGATCGGCGGTGCACCGAGCGGGCATCCCGTGACTATCGAGGCAAAAGGAGCCTAATCGTATGAAAACGTTTTGCAGCCGTTTGTGGAAGGATGAACAAGGCCAGGACCTGATTGAGTACACGTTGATGCTGGCCTTCGTAGCTTTGGCGTCCGCCGCGCTTTTTCAGAGCGCCGGAACGAGCATCAGCACGATCTGGTCGAAGAGCAACTCGCAGCTCTCCACGGCAGCCGGGAGCTAGGGTTTTCGCGCGTCGTGCTTGGGTAGAGAGCGGCAGGCTGGACGGCCTGCGCTCCTGCCCCGCGGCGCCAAGGGGCGATGCTTACTCTCCCGGCATCCCAAAATCGTGATGGTGGCTGGCCTTACCGGCCGGGTGGGCCATCGTGGACGGAGCCGACGGCCTACGCGCTGCTCGCTCTGCTGGCGTGCGGCTCGGCGGCGGAGCCGGTCGAGCGGGCGCTCCGGTGGCTGCGCGCCGCGCAGCGTCCGGATGGCGGCTGGCCGCCGCAGCCCACGGTGGCAGAGAGCACCTGGGTCACCGCGGTAGTTACCCTGCTCGGTCCTGCGGCGCTGGGCGGGCCGCCGTACCGGCAGGCGATCGCCTGGATGATGGCGCAGAGCGGGCAGGAGACCGGCTGGCTCAGCCGTCTGCGTCTATTCTTGCTCGGCAACCCGCCTGCGGAACACCGCATTGTAGGCTGGCCGTGGTATCCGGGGACCAGCGCCTGGGTCGTTCCGACCGCTCTTACCATGCTGGCGCTGCGCAAAGCCTTGCTCTGGGAAAAAACGCCGCAAGTCTGCGCGCGCCTGGAAATGGGTTCGTCTTTCCTGCTGGCGCACGCCTGCAGCGACGGTGGCTGGAACTACGGCGCCGAGCGGGTACTGGGTTACGACGCGGATTCTTATCCGGAGACCACCGGCGTGGCCCTGTTGGCCTTGCACGGCAGCGACTCGCGACAAATCCCCAAAGCCTGTAAGTTGGCGCAAGCTTACCTGCCGGGGTGCCAAACTTCCGAAGCGGAGAGTTGGCTGCGCTTGGGCTTGCTGGCCCACCAGCAGCTTCCGCCGGACATTGCGCCTCCCATGCGCCCGCAACGGACCGTGCTACATGCCGCCCTGGCGCTGCTGGCTCGCGCGGCGCAGCAGGGCCGCAACGTTTTCCTGGAGTAATGTGCAACTGAATCGACGCGAGTTTTTGACGGGTTCGGCGCTCTCACTGGCTGCGGCGGGACGTGCGCGGCGCCCCCAAGTCGCCCGCGAGACGCTGGTCTCGGTGCTGCGCCTCAAGGACTATGGACAGGAGTTGTACGGCGAGGTGCGCCGGGTGCTGGCCGATCATCGTCTGAATGTCCGTGGGAAGCGCGTATTGCTCAAGCCCAACCTGATCGAGTTCGACCCGCATAGTCCGATCAATACCCATCCCATGGTCGTGCATGCCGCCCTGGAAGCGTTTCGCGCCCTGGGAGCGGAAGTCTCCATCGGGGAGGGTCCGGGTCATCGCCGTAACACCCTGGACCTGGCGGATGCGGCGGGGTACTTCCAGGCTATTCCTCGCTTCGAGGAGCTTTTCACGGATTTGAATGTGGATAGCATTGCCCGCATCCGCCTGGCCCAGCCGCATTCCCGCCTCCGATCGCTGTACCTGGCGCAGTCGGCGCTGGCGTGCGATCTCCTGGTCTCCATGCCCAAAATGAAGACTCACCATTGGGTCGGCGCTACCCTGAGCATGAAGAACCTTTTTGGCACGGTGCCGGGTGGGGTGTACGGGTGGCCGAAAAACGTACTGCACTGGGCCGGGATTCCCCAATGCGTTGCGGACTTGTACCACATTCTGCCGCGGCATTTCGCCATAGTCGATGGCATCGTGGGAATGGAAGGGAACGGTCCCATTCAGGGCAAAGCGAAGGCGGCGGGGGTGGTAGTGGCGGGCCACGACCTGGCGGCGGTGGACGCCACGTGCTGTCAAATCATGTCAATCGATCCGCTTCGCATCGAGTATCTCAAGCTGGCTGTGGCGGATGTTGGAGAGCTGTGCCGATTGACGCGGCAGATTGGGGAGCCGATCAATAATGTTGGGACAACGTTCGATTTGATGCCGGAGTGGAAGGGGATTCGCCTCAAAGGGCGGGCGTAGCCAACCCCGTGGCGGAAGTCACCCTGAGTCGAGGTCGGCAGGCGAAAGCGCCTGCCCCACCACGGCGAACCAACAGCAAGCGACAGTTAGGTGGCACCGATTGTGTCGTAGTTCCCTACAGGCCCGCCGAATAATTCAGCAGCGCCCAATCCCGTCGCACCTGAGCACCTTAGCAGGATTCCCGCCAACGGTGCGTTGAGAAAATCGACAGCGGCCCGGGTGCCGTGTTTTGCAGCACCCGCAACTGCGTGGAAATTAAGCAGATAACAAGGCCTGAAACACTATAATATGGCCAACCGCGTGCCCTAACAAGCAATGGAGGCGCGTTATGACAGTCATTCTGGTTCTAGTTACGTTCTCGATCTTCATCCTGTTGGATTGGGTGGTCAATCGGCGAAAAGCGCCACAAGTAGCTGTGCAGCCGGCACACGCAGTGCCGCCGCCGCTGGAGCCGTCCTACGTAGACGGGTTTTTGGTTCCGGAGCAGTTGTCTTATCACCCGGGGCACAGTTGGGCCTTTCGGGAACGCCGGAGCCTGATGCGCGTGGGCATGGACGAATTTGCCGCCGCGCTGGCCGGTCCCATCCAACGCATTGAGCTGCCGAAGGTTGGACAGTGGGTCCGGCAGGGCCAAAGGGCTTGGTCGTTGTTCCGCGACGGCGAGAAAACCGACATGGTCTCGCCCACAGAAGGCGAGATCGTGGAAATCAACCCCGAGGTGCTGGCGAATCCCGAGTTGTTGCGGAAGGATCCGTATGGCAAAGGCTGGCTGGCGCTGGTTCACGTTCCGGATGAAGAGAGCACCGCGCGGAACCTCGTGCCTGCCGGGCTGGTGCGAAGTTGGATGCGCGAGGCGGTTGGCCGTCTGTATGCGCGGCAACCCCAATTGGCAGGCGCAGTTGCAGCGGATGGCGGCCTGCCCACCGAAGATCTGCTGGCGGGTCTGGAGGACGCCAATTGGAAGCAGGTAACCGCCGAGTTCTTCCTGACCGCATAATTTTGCAACACTTTTCCGAGCAATGCGGTATAAAGGAGTTAGGCACCCTATTATGCCTGAATTATGCCCAAAGCGATCCTGTACGACAGCACTCTATGCATCGGCTGCAAGGCGTGTGAAGGCGCCTGCGCCGACCGCTGGCGCCTGCCGTATGACGACAAGATAGCTGCCGAGTCGCGGCTCTCGGCGCACAAACTGACGACGATTCAGACTTTTGGAGAGCGCTTCAGCCGCCGTTTGTGTATGCATTGTGTCGAGCCGACCTGTGCCTCGGTCTGCCCGGTCGGCGCCCTGCACAAGACCGCTTTGGGCCCGGTGGTCTACGATGCCGACAAGTGCATGGGTTGCCGCTATTGCATGCTGGCCTGCCCCTTCCAGGTGCCGGTGTACGAATGGCACAGCCGGCTTCCCAAAGTACGCAAGTGCGACATGTGCTACGACCGGCAACGTGCCGGCAAGCCCACCGCCTGTGCCGAGTCCTGCCCGACGGGGGCGACGATCTGCGGTGAGCGGGATGCCCTGATCGCCGAAGCCCAGCGCCGCCTTGCCGAAAAGCCCCACGATTACTATCAGCGCATCTACGGCCTCAAGGAAGCGGGGGGCACGTCTGTTCTGTACTTGTCGGCGGTGCCCTTCGAGCAGATCGGGTTGCGCACGCGGCTGCCGCAGGAACCTTTGCCGGCGCTCACCTGGCGGGTGCTCTCCGCGGTGCCGAACGTGGTTTCCATCGGATCGGTGCTGTTGGGCGGGGTGTGGTGGATCACCAACCGGCGCGATGCGGTGGCCCGCGAGGAAGGGAAAAAGCGATGAACAGGCTGCTGGCGCGGTTTACAATCTGGCGGGCGATTTTCGGGGTGCTGCTGGCGGCGGGCGCATATGGCGCTTATCTGCGTGTGCGCTACGGCCTGGGTGGAGTCACCAACTTGAGCGACCAGTTTCCGTGGGGACTCTGGATCGGCTTCGATGTGCTTTGCGGCGTCGGCCTGGCCGCCGGCGGATTCACGCTGGTGGCGGTGGTGCACATTTTCAACATCGAGCGTTACAAACCAATCCTGCGTCCGGCAATTCTCACTGCGTTTCTCGGCTATCTGCTGGTCGTGCTGGCGCTCCTGTTCGACCTGGGCCGGCCGGACCGAATCTGGCATCCGCTGGTGATGTGGAATCCGCACTCGGTGATGTTCGAAGTGGCGTGGTGTGTGACACTCTACACCACGGTTCTGGCGCTGGAGTTCGCTCCCGCCGTGTTTGAGCGATTGGGCTGGAAGAAGCCGCTGGGCTGGCTCAAGTGGATTTCGGTGCCGCTCATGATTGCAGGCGTCCTCCTGTCCACGCTGCACCAGTCCTCTTTGGGCAGCCTCTACCTGATCGTGCCTTACAAGCTGTATGGGCTGTGGTATACGCCGTGGCTACCGGTTTTCTTTTTCATGTCGGCCATCTGCGTGGGGCTGGCTATGACGATCTTCGAATCGTGGCACAGCAGCCGGGCATTCGGCCGGGAACTGGAGCTCCCGCTGGCCGCGGGACTGGCGCGGGTGCTGGCCGTGTTGCTGATGACCTATCTATTCGTGCGATTTCTGGATCTCGAGCAGCGCGGGGCGTTGGCGCTGTTGCGCGAGAACCGCACGGAGACCTGGCTGTTCGGACTGGAGATTCTGCTGTTGGCCGCACCCATGCTGCTGCTGTTCCAGCGCAGGGTGCGTTGGAACCCGGGTAAGCTCTACGCCTGTGCGGTGATGGTCCTGTTCGGGTTCATTGCCAACCGCTTGAATGTGAGCGTGACGGGAATGGAGGCCGGGTCCGGAACGCACTACACTCCGCGATGGACGGAAGTGGCCGTGACGCTCGCGATCGTAGCGTTGGGTTTCGCGGTGTTCCGGGTGATCGCAAAGCAGTTCCCGATCTTCGAGGAACGGCACGCCACACGATACCACCAAATGGCATCCGGCGAAACCCGCGAGAAGGAAGGTGTGCTGGTCGGAGTGCGCAATGCCACTTAGCACACGCGTTCGGTTATGGCTACGTACTGGAGTACCGCTTGCTAACGCGCGCGGCTCTGATCGGAGCCACGACCGTCAGGGAGTGGTCTTCCCGACATACGAGACCGAATGCTGGAGAATTTGTGGGGCAGACCCCAGGGCAGATCCCTGGTGACCGCCCCACATTTCATGCAGACTCTTGGTTACGCGGGAATGGAGTGGCATCTTTCCAGAGTGCCTGCGCCTAGAGGATGAAGATGGAGTTGCCGAAGAAGTTTCGGGTCGGCCTGGCCGCCAAACTCGCCGTGTGTCTGGTGGCGAGCACGGCGGGCATGTTCGCTCTATTCGCCGTTTTCAACCTCAGGGAGCAGCAGCGCCACTCCGAGGAAATGGTGCTGCAATCGGCGGAGCGCATTACCGATGTCATCCAGCGCAGCACGCGCTACGAGATGCTTCACAACGATCGCCAGGCGCTCTACAACGTCATCCAAGAACTGGGTAGCGAGCCGGGAATCCGCCGCATACGCATCTTCAACAAGGAAGGGCGCATCACGTTTTCGACCGACGCCGGGGAAGTGAACCGGGTGGTGGACAAGCGGGCGGAAGCCTGCTACGGATGCCACGCCCAAAGCGCGCCGCTGGTGAAGCTGAACCGTCCGGACCGCGCGCGCATCTTCCCGGGCCAGGGTGAGCGATTGCTCGGTGTGATCCGGCCTATCGAAAACGCACCCGCCTGCGCGGGCTGCCATCCCGCCGGGCAGCGCGTCCTGGGGGTCATCGATGCCAACCTGTCGCTGGCCACTGTAGACGCGCAAATGGCCCAGCACCGCGCGCAATTGGTCCTGTTCATGGGCATCACCGTGGTGATGATCTCGCTGGTCAGCGTGATCTTCATCTGGGCAGTCGTCTACCGGCCCGTAAAGGAGCTGATCGCCGGCACGCATCGCGTGGCGGATGGCGATTTGAAATACCGCCTGGCGGTGCGTTCCAACGACGAGCTGAGCGATCTGGCGGCTTCTTTCAACAAGATGACCGCGGAGGTGGCCGGGGTACACGCCGAAATTGAGGAGCGCGTCGAGCGCAAGACCGAAGAACTGGCGCAGGCCACCCGCTCCCTGCTCGCCAGCGAGAAGATGGCCTCCATCGGCAAGCTGGCCGCCACCGTGGCGCACGAAGTCAACAATCCGCTGTTCGGCATTCTGACCTACGCCCGGCTCACGCTTAAGGAAGTGGAAAAGGGACCCAACGGGTCGCCCGCCGAGATGGTCGAGCAGCTTCACATTATCGAGCGGGAGAGCAAGCGTTGCGGAGACATCATGCGCAACCTGCTGACGTTCGCGCGGCAGGCGCCCAGCCACCGCGAACGCAACGATCTGAACATGCTGGTAGGCCGTGCGCTGGTGCTGGTGCACCACCAGGCCGAGCTGCTGGGAATCGAGATCAAAAGCCGTTTGCAGGAGGATTTGCGGCCAGTTTCCTGCGATGCCGGGCAGATCCAACAGGCGGTGCTGGTCCTGCTGGTGAATGCCACCGAAGCCATGCCGCACGGCGGCCTTTTAGAGGTGGCCACGGAACTGGACTCCGCGGCCCGGCAAACGCGGATCCGCGTGCGCGACAACGGGATGGGCATTCCCCCCGAAGTGCTGCCGCAGATCTTCGAGCCGTTTTTCACGACGAAAGAGGAGCAACAACGCACGGGGCTGGGATTGGCCGTGGCGCGCAGCATCATCGAGCAGCATGGCGGCGAAATCACGGTCGAATCCTCGCCCGGAAAAGGAACGGAGTTTGTGGTGGCGCTGCCGGTTTCGACGCCGGCCGCGGACCCGGAAGCTGGCCCGCTGGTCTTTGCCGGCGCCGGCCGCCCAAGCTCATTGGCAAAATCAGGCTAGCAGCCCGGGAAGGACCGCTTCCCGGCGGCCGCGGCTCGGCGGGAGCGCCGGCCGGCCGGCGGTTCTCGAGGGCTTCTGCCGAAGGAGACACATGGTAAGCGAAGTGGAAGAACGAGTGGAAACCAAGACCAAGGGCAAGATCCTGATCGTGGACGACGAAACAGTGGTCCGCGATTCGCTTGGGAAATGGTTTTCCAGCGAGGGTTACCAGGCCCGGCCAGTGGCCAGCGCGCGCGAGGCGCTGGAATCCATTACGGACACCGAGTACGACGTCGCCCTCATCGACATCAAGATGCCGGGCATGGATGGCATGGAGCTGCAATCCCGCCTGCGGGAAGCTGATCCGGACTTGAGCGTCATCATCATGACCGGCTACGCGTCGGTGGAAACTGCCGTGCAGGCCCTCAAGCACGGCGCGTACGATTACATCACCAAGCCGATCGATCCCGACGAACTGTCGCACCTGGTAGCCAATGCCCTGGAGCACCGCCGCGTGCGGCGCGAAGTGGTGCGGCTACGGGAGAACCTGCAGGAGGTCTCCCCCAGCACCGAGCTGATCGGCAAAGCGCCGGCGATGAAAAAGGTGGTCGAGCTGATCGAGATGGTCGCGCCTACCGAGGCCACCGTTCTGATTACCGGAGAAAGCGGCACCGGCAAGGAGGTGGTGGCGCGCGCCATACACTCCGCCGGCCCGCGGCGCTTCATGCCCATGGTCGCCATTCATTGCGGCGCGCTCACCGAGACGTTGCTCGAAAGCGAATTGTTCGGCCACGAAAAGGGCGCCTTCACCGGCGCGCAATACCGCAAGAAGGGCAAGTTCGAAGTGGCCGATGGCGGCACAGTTTTCCTGGACGAGATCGGCGACATCAGCCTGAAAACCCAAACCGATCTGCTGCGCGTTTTGCAGGAGAAGGAAATCGTGCGGGTGGGCGGGAACCAGGCTATCAAAGTGGACTTCCGCTGCGTGGCCGCCACCAACAAAAACCTGGAGGCGCTGGTCAAAGCGGGCACATTCCGCCCGGATCTGTACTACCGGCTGCACGTCTTCTGCATCGACCTGCCGCCGCTGCGCGACCGCCGCGAAGATATACCGCTGCTGGTGGCGCACTTCCTGAACAAGTTCTGCATGATGACCAGCCGGCCGGTGCCGCAGATCTCTACGGAAGCGCTCGAGGTGCTGATGAAACAGGAGTGGCCCGGCAACGTGCGCGAGCTGGAGAATGCCGTGGAGCGCGCGCTGGTGGTGTGCCGCGGACCCGAGATCAAGCCATCGGACTTCTCCTTCCAGTTTCAAACCAACGGCGCGCCTACCGGGCGCACGCTGGAAGACGTGGAACGCGTGCATATCGAGCGCATCCTGCGGGAGGCTTCCCATAACCTTTCCCGGGCCGCGCGTATTCTGGATATCGATCGAACCACGCTGTACAACAAACTGCGGCGGTACGGCTTGAAATAACGTGATCCAACTGGTCGGCATACAGGTCGCGGTGGATGCGCTCGGCGCCCTGGCTGTGGAGTTGGCCGCCCTGCTCCGCATGGAGTGCCGCGTACGGCCGGAGCGCCTGGATGTGACGTTCGCGCGCGACCGCTTTCGCAACCAGTATTACTCGACTGCCATTCTGCAAGCGATGCAGCCGCTGGCCGAATCCGGCGCCCGCCTGCTGGCGGTGACTTCGCACGACCTGTACGTTCCCGTGCTGACTTTCGTGTTCGGCGAGGCGCAGTTGGGCGGCAACTGCGCGGTCGTATCGATGCACCGGCTGCGCGAGGAATTCTACGGTCTCCCGCCCAACGAAGAGTTGTTGCGGGCGCGCCTGGTGAAGGAAGCGGTGCACGAGTTGGGTCATACCTTCGGGCTGCGGCATTGCGACAACTGGCAATGCGTGATGACGTCGAGCCACGCGGTGGAGCGGCTGGACGTGAAGGGGGCGGAGTTCTGCTTCCTGTGCGGACGAGTCGTGGCCGCGACGCGTGCGCCGGTACTGGTGTAGCGGGCACCCGCTAGACGCCCGCTGTCAACGCTTGAGGAGAGCAGATTTGCCCTCCAGCCCCCAGGCCTCAACGACGTCGGGGAGGTGGGCTTCTTCTTGGTATGACGCCGGCCTTCTCGAACTCCGCCCGATAACGTTCATGGAATCCCTCTTCCAGCAAGGGGTCGATCTCGTTGCGGCGGGGCCATTGGACGGGAAACACGTCGTACCTTCTTCCTCGGCGGCGCCAGCATGCCAAAATGCCCAAACCGCGTGAGACGGCGTATTCGAAGAGGTCGGGAGAGCTTAGAGGGAGATCGGGTGTTTTGTTGCTTTGAACCGTACTGCGACCCAGACCCGGTGTGAAAAACGCGTGTAGTTCAACGCCTGCTGAACCGCATGAGCCGTGAACGCAAGTTTGACCTCTACAGTAACCAAGTCGCAAAGGCTTCCGGATCGCCAGTGGACCGCTACCAAATCTACATTTTCAAGGTCGTTGCCTCTCCGGGCGTTATGCACATCGAAAACATACGGTTAAGCCTCCGGGGCAGCTTCACTGTCGTACAGCCCTACGAGCGCCGTCTGGACGTACGCAACGAGCCGGCGCTCCTCCTGCTTGCGGTGAATATGCGGCGCGTCGGGTCTCCCCAAAAGTGCAGCCTGTCGAGCAAGGCTGGCGTGTTCGGCTTCCGCCGCCGCAGTGTCCTCCCGTTTAAGAACCTCCGCGTATTTCTCTTCCGAGTAGAAGCTCCGCCCTAAATGGTGATACCCGAAGCCCGCGGTCGGAATGCCGCTTTCGCTGTCTGTTTCGGGTTTAAAGAGTTTCAGCCCCACTACCAGCGATTGCGCCCTTGCAGTATCCAGTTCCTCTTTCAACTCCTGTCCAAGCAACTTGGTGCTAACGCAGCCGCCATGCGACGCCAGGAGGTCCTTGAGCACGCTGAAACCATGTTCCCATTCTTGGCTACTAGGCGCACTCGACTCGCCGGCTGAATCGACTTCCTCCGCGCCATCCATAATTCTCCTTTCACCGCAGAGTATAGCCTATTAGGCGGGAGCGTTGGCGCGGAGCCGCCTCCGGCTGTTGAGCCATCGCCCATTTTCTACGGCCCAATCCGGGCAGCACCTTTGGTCTGCGGTACTGCGGCGACTGCGCCACGTGATAACGTCCAGCAACGGAGTAGAGGCCTGGACGTGGCGGGCGCTGAGTTTTGCTTCCTGTTCGGGCGGGCCGCAGGAGTTCGCGCGTCAGTGCTGACGCAGACGAGGATCACGCCTCGTCGAGATCCCTGAGAACCTGTGAAACAAGCTCAGGGCTGATCCAAAACCCTGCACGTTCCTGCAGATCTTCGATGACTGGCTTGACTCGCTCGATCAGCCCGGCCCGCTTGGCCTCGGCCAAAACGCCGAGTAGGCCGGTGACCCTGAGCCCGAGCGCCCTTGCGGCCCGCCGGCCAAGTCGCTCATCGACCAGAACCAGATCTGCCCGCTTTTCCAAGGCTAACGCGATGGCTTCCGCTTCGCCCAGATCGAGCTCTGCGCGAAGTTGCGCTACACGCGACGTATCTCGCACGGGCTCCACCACGAGCCACGCGCACGACGCACGGTCAATGAGGGGCGGTCCAGCATCCGAACGCGTTAGCTCCTGGTATACGGCGGCGGGACGAGCACCTGCTCATAGAGGCTGACCAGCAGGTCGAGCCGGCCAATCAGCGACAGGTTTAGGACTGGTGAAGTGTCTGAGATGACAATCAAAAGCGGCCCATTTGGCGAAGAGTTTCCAAATCCTGCTTGAAATCCTCTACTCCGTAGTGAATGGGGATGTGGCGATCCGCCAGCAAACGCTGGAACTCTCGCTGGCGCATTCCGGCCAAGCTGCTCGCTCGTCCAAGGGTCAGGCGCTCCTGCTGGAACAACGTCAGGGCGAGTTCCCGTTTCAACTCCAGCTCAGTAATGTGAGCTGCGTCGAGGATTTCGTCAGGAATCGTAAGTGGCATAGCCGCTGCTTCTACTATACGCCGTCGGCGAAGCAGAAACCACCGCGGCACAAATGCGTGGAGCGCGCGCTGGTGGTGTGCCGCGGACCAGAGGTCAGGCCTTCGGACTTCTCTTTCCAATTTCAAACCAACGGCGCACCCACGGGCCGCACGCTGGAAGACGTGGAACCCGTGCATATCGAGCGCATCCTGCGGGAGGCCTCCCATAACCTTTCGCGGGCCGCGCGTATTCTGGACATCGATCGCACCACGCTGTACAACAAACTGCGGCGGTACGGCTTGAAATAACGTGATCCAACTGGTCGGCGTACAGGTCGCGGTGGATGCGCTGGGCGCCCTGGCTGTGGAGTTGGCGGCCCTGCTCCGCATGGAGTGCCGCGTACGGCCGGAGCGTCTGGACGTCACGTTCGCGCGAGACCGCTTTCGCAACCAGTATTACTCGACCGCCATTCTGCAAGCGATGCAGCCGCTGGCCGAAGCCGGCGCCCGCCTGCTGGCGGTCACTTCACACGACCTGTACGTTCCGGTGCTGACATTCGTGTTCGGCGAGGCGCAGTTGGGCGGCAACTGCGCGGTCGTATCGATGCACCGGCTGCGCGAGGAATTCTACGGTCTCCCGCCCAACGAAGAGTTGATGCAGGCGCGCCTGGTGAGGGAAGCGGTGCACGAGTTGGGTCATACCTTCGGGTTGCGGCATTGCGACAACTGGCAGTGCGTGATGACGTCGAGCCACGCGGTGGAGCGGCTGGACGTGAAGGGGGCGGAGTTCTGCTTCCTGTGCGGGCGGGCGGTCGTGGGAGCTGGCGCGGGCGATAGCGTGGGCCGCGAGCTGCGCGCGGAATCTACTGCCCGGGTCCGGTTTTGACCGCGGTCTAGCGGGACGGAACAGTGGATTCGTTGAAGGGCTGGTGTCCTTGTTCCCCGACTTCCGGCCCATAACTTCCCCATAGCGAGTTGCTGGTGCTACCGCTGGTCGTCGGGACCGGTGCGTCGACTATCGCTACTGGTGATCCCCGTGACCACAATCTGCAATGTCGGCTTCGCTGGCGAAGAAACCAGACGCACCAACAGAGGCGGTTGGGTGATAAACTGGCTCAATCCGGATGAAACATACACCCTTTACGGTCGCGGATTATCTGCTAACGCGCCTGAAACAGCTCAACGTCACTGACATTTTTCAAATCCCCGGGGATTATTGCAAGCACTTCACTCAGGCGCTGGAACATTTTGCCGGCGTAAATGCCATCGGCGCAATCAATGAACTGGATGCCGGCTATGCCGCGGACGCCTACGGGCGTACGCGCGGACTCGCAGCCATTTCCCTGCAGTATGGCGTGAGTACTTTCAGCGCGCTGAATGCCGTCGCGGGCGCGTACGTGGAGCGAAGTCCCATCGTCGTCATCAGCGCCACGCCCGGCGCGGATGCCCGGCAGATCACCAAAATGTACAACGTGCTCTATCACCACTCGACCGGCAATCTGAGCGCCGACCAGGAGGTGTATGCGCATGTGACCGTGGCCGCCGAAATAATCGGCACCTCCGCGGGAGCTGCCGAACGCATCGACAAGCTGCTGGTCGCCGCAATCTCGCACCGCCGGCCCGTGTATATCGCCTGTTACGAGGAGGTCTGGGGCGAGCCGTGTCCCAGGCCATCCGCAAAGCCGTTGGAACCGATCGTCCCGGCCAGCGAGCCGTTAGCGCTGGACAATGCCGTGAACCACGCGTGGACGCAGATCTCAGCGGCCAAATCTCCTTTGATTCTGGCGGGCGTGGAACTGTTGCGATTCGGGCTCGCCGGGCTGCTGCAGGAGATTATCGATGCCAGCGGATTTCTCTATACGACCACGAGTCTGGGGAAGACGGTGCTCGATGAGAAGGGCGATAAATTCATAGGCACTTATTCCGATGCCGCCTCGATTCCCAACGTGATCGACGCCGTAACGAAGTCGGACTGCATTCTCGCGTTGGGCACAATTATCACCGACGATTATCTGAAGCTGGTTGAGTCCAAATACGCTGCAATGGTGCGTGCCTCAACCGAAGAGATCCGCGCGGGATATTTCATTTATCAGAATGTCACGATGCGGGACTTCATGGAGGCGCTCCTGCGGCGTTTCCGTGCGAACAAGAGTTATCCCCTGAACGCCGTTGCGCCCGCCCAGCCGGCCTATCCCGATCCGTGGGCCGCGAATTCAGACCCCCACTGGAACGCCAAACCCGATGTGCTGACCTACAACCGGTTTTTCCAGCACACCATGAAGTTCCTGGGCGACAACCGAATGTTCGACAAAGTGGTCTTCACGCTGGGCGTCAGCAGTTCACTCTATGTCGCCACCAACGCATATGGACTGGCGCAGAACAGCTTCATATCGTCAGCGGCGTGGCAATGCATTGGCTTCGAGACAGGAGCGGCTTCGGGCGCGCAACTCGGAAGCAGGAAGCGTGCATGGGCAATCGCGGGAGACGGCGGATTCATGATGATCGGTCAGTCGCTTTCCACGCTGGCAAGAAACAATCTAAACGCCGTCATCTTTGTCGTGAGCAACGGAGTCTATGCCATCGAGCAAGTGTATGTCAATCTTAAGTCCTTTGAACCGGGACCCGAGCACACCTTCGATGCATTCGACATCCTTCCCAAATGGGATTACATGGCATTAGCCAAGGCCTATGGCGCGGAGGGCTTCCGCGCCCGGACTATCGACGATCTGAAGGCCGTGCTCGATGCGCTTAAGGGCCTGAAAAACCGGCCTGCGCTGGTTGAGATAGTCATTCCCGAAAAAGATCTTGCCGGTCAGATGAAGCGGCTTGGCGAAGAATGAGGCGAAAACATGAAAAGTAAAACGTATTCCATATTCGGAGCCGGCGCGGCAGGGCTCTACACCGCGTGGCGGTTGCTCGGCGGCGGAGATACCAAAGACCAAAAACAGAACACGAAAGCTTTGCATAGCGGCGATACGCTGGAGCTCTACGATTGGGGAAAATACACGTTCAACAAGGAAAACCCGGGAACCCGCGCGGCAGGCGCGCGCGTCTGCACCTGGCACTATCAAGACGACTCGAACGCCTCCTACCTGGAAGTGGGCGGCATGCGTTACTCCGAATGGGACGGCAGCCCCGGGGGCGGTGGGCATCGCTTGGTGACCACGGTCATCAAAAAGCTGGACCTCGACAAGGATTCGGTGCCGTTCAATACATCCGCAAACCCGTTGTATTACCTGCGCGCTAAGAACATGTACCTGAACGATATCACGTCCAGCAATCCCGCGCCTTATAACGTGAATAATTATGGAGCGACGGATTCGCCGGACACGGGTTTTACGTTCATTCAGGACATCGCAGTTTCGCCGGACAAAGCCGCGAAAATGACCCGGGCGGATTGGTGCAGGTTTTACAAAGAAGGGACCATCCAGGTAGAGCTTGGCGATTCCTCGATCTACAAAAAGGGCGACCTGCTCAAAGACATCGGGTACTGGGACCTGATGTTCGACCAGTTGGGTTCCGAAGGCTACCAATATACGGCCGACGGCAACGGCTACACCTCGAACGTCATCAACTGGAACGCCGCCGATGCCATTCAGTCCAACAATGAATTTACGCCCGGCGCCGAGTACAAGACCCTGAAAACCGGTTATTCCAGTATGTTCACGGCGCTATTCGACGCCATTGTGAGCCTGGCAAAAAAGAAGGGCGTCAAATTCGATTATCACCCCGATACGCGGCTGCACTCCATTCTCGAGATCGAGGGGGCGGTGCATTACTGGACCGCCACGCGCGAGTATCCCGACAAAGCCATCGCTGAGCGCACCACCGATGCGGCCTGGCTGGCGATGCCGAGATATGCGTTGGATCTGGTGTCGCAAGCCACGCGCTATCAACCGCACAAAGGCCTGGATGTGCTCAACCATACCAAAGTGCAACTTTACCTGGAAGCGGCCATCATACAACCTTCTTACAAGGTAGGAATGTTCTTCGATCAGGAATGGTGGGTCGAGGGCGCGCTTGCCGCTCCCGTTTATCCCGCTCCGATTATTAGCTACGAGATCACGGAAGCGGTGCTGGAGAGCCTGGCAAGAAACAAGTTCCCGGGAGAGTACATCCAGAAGATCAAGCACGCTAAGCCGCCAATCGTCGAGCAGCCGTTTGCCTCGGGAGGGGATTTCTTCAAAGCCATCGAGGCCTGTACCGGCGAGAGGCTGACCGTCGCGCAAGAGAAGCTTCTGCTCCAGCTTGCTCAGCGCAATTC
>Ga0187858_10001734_pt1 | contig 23537 bp, 21 predicted proteins | sample June2016WEW_8_15_FD_133015 | JGI IMG/M metagenome (GOLD analysis project Ga0187858, IMG submission 133015) | Peatland microbial communities from SPRUCE experiment site at the Marcell Experimental Forest, Minnesota, USA - June2016WEW_8_150 | ecosystem: Environmental > Terrestrial > Soil >...
CCCTCGGGCTCCCTCCGGGGCTCCCGAAGCTGGTTCTCTCTCTTTGCTCATAGACACCTCCTTGTGATTTTCCATCCATTTTCATCACAATTCGGTGTCCAAGAAAATCCTAGGGCGGGGGACTTCGAGTCTGCCGCACGCCAAACGATAAAATCACTCAACAACCTAATGACTCGATCCTCGTCCTTTTCGCTCCCTCGTTCGCGCCGCTGAGCTCAATATTGTCGGCTCGCAGTGCTCTGGTTCAGCAGGAAAGCTGCTGGACTTCAGAACCTGATAGCGGCCACGGATAGCGCCGCTAGACTATTTGACTGGGATTGAAGGCGAGAGATAGGTTTTCCGCGTGCCCAAAGGCTCCAATAAGTCGCATCCGGATCGGACTTGCAGTGGTAGGACGTACTCGTTCATGAGCCGTCCCCCTGGAGCAAGAAAGGTCTTGTTGCGTGTAAAACCCAGTTTCTGGTAGAAGGAGTTGACCTTACCGTTATTCTCCGCATCCGTGGTCAGACATATATACTCGGCTCTAAGTGCGACGGCCCGCTGGGCAAATGCCAACACCAATGCTTTTCCCACTCCCTTCCCGGAAGCTGCCGGGAGCACACCGATTGAAGCCAGTTCCGCTCCGAGCCGCGAAGAGGAGCTGGGTTTTGCCGCTCCGCTTATGCGTCGCATGTTCCCGAATACACGAGGGAGCAACTTAGGGGAGCGCATCACTGCTCTGATTGCCTTCCAGGCAAGGCGCCACCGCCGCCTGTTTAAGAGGGCGTAGAACTCTTGAGGAGCAACATAGCCGATCAGGAAGCCCACGGTGCTTCCCTCCGCTTCCTGAGCTATTAGAGCCAAGGTTCCCGTGTTTTCCAGAGCAATTTCATAATAAGTCCGCAGAAATGTGCTGCCCAGCATGGTCAACAGAAAGCCAGGGAAGATGCGCTCATGTATGCTCACAATCTGACCCAGCGCAGAAGGGTGGGCCTCGCGGATGTTAACCATTAGAGAGTATTGCCTTGCATCGCAGAAGCTGCCGGTATTTTTCAAGGTACGCCGACAGCATCCGCTCCTCGGTGTAGGTTGCAAGGTAATGCGCATACGCTGCCCGGGCCAGGCGATCAGCCTCTTGCGGGTTGAAGGCCAGGTGAAGGATGGCTTCGGCTAATGCTTTCGAATTCTTCGGCGGTACCAGTAGAGCCACCGCTCCCCGCTTGGTGACCTCCAAATTGCTGCCGATGGAAGTAGTCACAATTGGCTTCCGGGCAGCCATGGCTTCTAACAGAGCGATGGAGAGGCCTTCCCGTAGAGAGGGAAGCACGACCAAGTCGGCCGCCTCCAATAGATCTCCGATGTCGTTACGGAAGCCAAGGAACCGTACCTGTGGCCCAATTCCAAGGGCTTTAGCTTGGGTTTCAATGGTCGAAAGTGCGGGACCTTCGCCTACCAGAACAACCTTCAATGTGCGCCCCAAACGAGAATAGAACAAGGGAACCGCTTCAATTAGGTACTCTAAGCCCTTCTGCGGGGCGAGCCTGCCCATAGATAAGATGACGTACTCGTCGAGGTCAAAACCAAGTTCCGTTCTCACCTGCACCCGGGACCGACTCGGCCGAACTCGCTCCGGTGGAATGCCGTTCGGTATGGCAACCAACTTGTTAGGGCTTCCGATGCCCAGCCTCTCAGCCCAGTCGCGGTGGAACTCGCTGACTGTTATCACGGAGTCCGCTGCATATGCCGCCAGTCTCTCCAGCGCCGCAAAAGCTCGCACCATCAACGGACTGGACCGCTCATGGAACGCAAACCCATGCACTGTGTGCAGGACAACAGGAACGCCGGCCATTTTCGCTGCCAAGCGACCCACAAACCCGGCTTTAGACGTATGCGTGTGTACAAGTGCATACCCCGCACCTCTCAGAAAAGCGGATAGCCTGTACAGACCATGCAGATCGCGAAGGGCATGGATATCCCGCCAGATGCAGTCGAGCGGTGCCACGCCTATCTCTGACTTGTTGAGCGCTTTCTGAAATGCGAGATCCGTAGTTAGCACGTCTACTTGCCAACCTTGTTGCTTAGCGAGTTCTGCAAGACGCAAAATTACGATCGATCCTCCTCCAAACTTCGAGTCTCCAGTAATATGTAGCACTTTCAACATGTTAGCAGTTAGACACGAACGTTCCGCGATACACCGGCGACTTTGCAAACACTTCGAGGTTGTTTATTCGGCCCTGCAACGGGAACCTCTCGCGGTACTTTTAGAACATCTGACTGACGGTGCGGCTAGCCATCAGGAATTTCTCCGGGGCAACAGTGGAATCTTCGGTGCCAAGCCGTCAAATTGCGGACAAGAAATAGTCTTCCACAATTGGGTCCACTTTCACCGCCCACCGACCCGCCCTTAGCTCCCCGCGTATTCCTTGGCCGTACTTAAGCAGCCCTCGTGTAGAGGCCCGGCACTGGGGTTTGCATGATCGCCTCGATGATTTGCGAGGCGATCCTCCGTTCACCGTCCGTAAGTGGGTACCCACGCCGCCGAATCAGCAGGTCCTCTGCCCCCAAGCGCACAAAACAGGCGTAGGTCAATTGCTTGCCGTACGATGCCGCAACCCGGGAGAGGGTCCACCATCGGCCTCGCACGCCAGGGCCGTGCCGGAGCAGGATACGTCTTTCGGTCCGGCAACTTTCCTGATAGTTTCGACTGCTGAAACAGCCCACTTCGCGGTAGAAGTAGAGCGCTTCGCCCAGGTTGTGGCCTACGGTCTGAGGCTGGGTGCGACACCACAGTTCCAGATCTTCGGCTCGGGAGTAAGCCGGATCGTAAGGATTCGCGTGGAACCAGGCAGTCCTCCCGGTTACTGTGGGGTGCATATAGCCGAGCCCCTTCAGGTGTAACCGCGACGCTGCAATAGCGTGCATGCCGACCGCATGGTTATCGGCGTCGATGCTGTACATGCCGGTACCCACCAAGTCCACATCCGGGTGGAACTTAAGATACTCAACCTGCCGGGCCAAGCGCTCCGGATGCATCAGGTCGTCCGCATCCATCCGGGCGAGCAACTCGCCTTCCGCAAGGTTGGTCGCCTGGTTCAAACGATAGACCAAACCCCGGTTGACTCCATCGCTGATCACTCGAACCCGTGGATCCCGGACCGATTTTGCGATCCGCAAGGAATCGTCTGTCGAGCCGTCGTCCATGAGCAGCAGTTCCCACTCGTCGTGAATCTGAGCAAATACGGACTGAATAGCGCCTCTGATCGTAAGCGAGCCGTTCAGGAATGGGATTGCGATGGTCACCAACATGGGAGTGCGCTCGGTTCACTGGACATGCGACGGGCCACGGCTTGGACGCATGAGCCTAAGCAAGCCGAACACGTAAACCCACCACAGGAGATCGCGCGGGTCGGCCTGCGAAACAGGAACAGGTCAAACTCAATCGCCTTCACTGCGTGCTACCCCCTACAACGCCGGAATTCCCGACTCCAACTGTCTTGTCTGATGAGCCATCATCAAGAATCAGCAGCTCCCAATCTTGGAAGGTTTGCTGCAAGATTGACCGTATGGCAACGCCCAGCGTTTTCTCGCAGTTGTACACGGGCATCCCAATCGAAACGAGTGGCAAGGACTTGAACCTATCGCGGACTCGTCTCGGATCTTTTTCTCGTGCCAGTCGAGTCATCGGGCGAAGCGCTCCTTACTTCCACGCTTCCAGCATGAGATTGTTCCTGTTTACCATGCGCAGCTTTCGCAAGTATCTGTCGGCCCAATGCATGTACTTGTATGCAGCGCTAGAACCCAGCAAACGGAGCAGGTAGGTAATTCCGCGAACCCAAGGGAGGCACTCTATGCGATACCGGGTGAATCCGCAATCTTCTGCCAATTGTTTCAGAGAGACTGGAGTGTACGGACGGACATGGGTGTAGTCATCGTAGAAAGCGGTCATGTTGTTCGGAGAGGGAACGATTACACATGCGTATCCTCCGGGCTTGAGAATCCGATACATTTCCGAGATGGCCCGGTCGGGCTCCGAGAGGTGTTCGAGAAGCCAGCAACAAAAGACTCCCTCAAAATATTCCTCGGGATAGGGAATTCGATAGGCGTCTCCTAGCCTTATGTTGATGCCTTTTTGTTCGTAGTGCGCAACGAGTTCGGGAGCATTGTCCACGGCGACGATGTCATTGAGGTTCTGCTTGGTAAACCAACAGCGCCCAGGCCCAAGGTCGAGAATAGGAGCCTTTCCCGCAAACCTGGTGCGATACCAATGCGCGCCATACAAGAGTTCCAACTTGCGAATGATATCCGTGCCCGTTCGGAGAATATATTCTCCGTAAGGCTGGCGCGAAATTGCGGAGGTGATTACTTCTTGCATATTATCCGGTTTTCGTCCAGAACCGCCGATGCAACACCCGCGTTAAATATGGGCGAGGCGCTCTACGATCTGCGGCCACGAGAAGCGCAGGGCATTGGGCCGTGACGCTTCCATTTTGGATTTATAAAGGTCCGCGTCCTCAAGCAATTGCCTCAGAGATTCCGCGAGCCTCTCGGCGTTGCCAACCGGAAAGAACAGCCCGCTTTTCGCGGAAATGACTTCCGTAAGTCCACCGTGGTTGCTACAAACTACCGGCTTGCCGCAGGCTTGCGCTTCCAACGCAGCCATGCCGAACATTTCGACACGGCGCGTCGGCATCACAAATACATCACACAAGTTATAGGTTGCCGCCAAGTCTTTCTCCTGCACAGGACCGAGGTAGAGTCCGCCAACTTCTGAAATTCGACGAGTCAATTCCGTATGTTTCGTATTCCCGAACTGCTCGGCCGGCCCCGCGACTACAAGGTACACATTCGGGATTCTCTGCTTCAAGTGCTGAAACCCATCGATCAGAAGGTCTGTTCCTTTTTGATGACAGACTCTTCCTACATAGAGAATCACGCGTTCCTTTTCGATTCCTAGCGCACGTTTCCTGGCCAGCCCACTCGCCGGATCGGGAGAAAACTGTTCGAGATTGACGCCATTATAGAGGATTTGAATGGGTACGCCATTCGAGCCCCAGTAAGCTTGGTACCCGCGGAGACAGTATTCGGAAACGGGAAGAAGCCAAGAAAACTTTCGCAGGGCACTGCGGTACCACCAGAACAGAGGCGTTCTTTTTCCACGACGAAAGACGAAGTAGTCGAACGACAAAAGCTTTTTCGCGCGAATCGCCTTCGAATACGCAGCCCCCTCGGGCAGATTGTGAAAATGGAGCACGTCCACGGGTTCGGAGCGGACTTCGTGGAGTGCTTTTCGCATGTACTCGAAATCCCGGAATGGCATCCGGCGGCGGCAAGCAATGCTACGAATCTCTACTCCGTCGCAGTTGGTCCGACGCGATTCCGAATCCGCAGAATAAATGATCACTTTTTCGCCACGCGCAGACTGGGCTTTAGCCATTTCCATCATCCTGCGCTGAACTGCGCCGCCCAGCGGGTACGAAACTGGTAATACGGAAGGACCGAGATGAACAATTGTCACTGGAGCATCTTCCCAAAAGGTTTTCGAGCGATCACAACTACGGCACAGGCTGGTTCTTGGCTTCCATTTGCTTTTGCTTTAGCGGTGAGCCAAACGGAGAGACGCGAGATCGTCCGATTCTTTAGTCCGGTCGGTGCAAGCGTGAACGTGGTTCCTAGAATCGGAGCGAGTCGATACCTGCCGAAGCCAATGCAACCGGGGCTATCGAGCGTGTCCCAAAACTTGCAGGCCTCGCCAGAGAGATAGGGTCGAAATTCAATTTCGGAAAAGCCGGTCCTGTGAAGCAATTCCTTCCATTCTTCCTTAGTGAACAGATTCACGTGGACCAATTGTTGCTGTCGAACCTTCGCATACCAACGCCAAGGAAAGAGTAGGTGCTCATTCATCCGAGTCAACGGCACGGTCATGACAAGTTTGCCGCCCGGACGGAGGCCACGGTAACATCCGGCAAGCACCCCTTCGATATCAGGGATGTGTTCCATTACGCAGTTCGCGTAGATTGTTCCGTAGCCACACTCGGAGAACTGAAGCTCTCGCGCATCTAGGCACTGCACGCGTCGGTAGAGGCGGTTCGCGAGTTGCCGGCACTTTTCGACCGAGCGCGGGTTGACGTCGATCGCTTCGTCAATTTCTTCGAAAACCAGCGAACTAAATTGACCGTCACCGCAACCGATCTCTAGGATTGGACGCTCGTATTCGATTTGCTTCAAGGCCTGAAGCTCGAAATATCGCCAGAAGGCCTGCGACGGCCACTTGTAGATATTCAAAGCGGCGGTCATTTCGTCGCGCATATCAGGCTAACTCCCATTTTCAACATGGCGTTTACCGGGATGCGAAAAGGCGTCTGGCGACGTCGCGGTCCTTTTTTTTCGAGCAAGTCAGCGTAAAGCTCCAAATGCCTATCGACCATGCTTTCGATAGAGAACTGCTCCCTGGCATGCGCGCTCGCGGTTTCACTGCGCGCGGCGAACTGCTGGTAATGGTCGAGCATGTACATAATTGCTGCCGCCAATTCATCGGGGCGTCCCGGTGAAACACAGATTCCGTATCCGCCGAGCTGCTCACGCACACCACCCACATCGGTTGCGACGACAGGTGTTCCACAAAGCATCGCTTCGGTGACGACGCTCGGAAGTGCATCCGCTGCACTCGACAGCACAAAGACATCCGCGTGCTGATAGATAGTGGCAAGTTCCCGTGGAGACTTGGGCCCGAGGAACCGGACACGTCCGCTCAAACCGAGTTCAGAAGTCAGCTTCCGCAGGGGAATTTCCAAGGCGGAATTGTGATAGACAAGGTCAAGCTCAACTGGCTGTTTGAGCAGTGCCAGAGCGCGCAAGAGTACATCGATGTTCTTCAGCGCAATCAGTTGGCCCGTATAGAGTAGTTGCCACGGGCGGCCTTTGCCCGCGGTGTTGTCGCGAGCATAAGTATAGTTTGTTGCGTCAATTCCGGTCGGTATGACCGTGTGTATAGCACCAACCAGCGGGTAGCTCCGCTGCTGGAAATCGGCTTCAGCTTTTGACAGCGCGACAACCGCATCGGCCCTCGACATCACGAACCGCGAAGCAATTTGGATGGAAAGACGAGTCGATAAGTTGGCCATTGCAGCACCATCATGGCTCGTGTATACGAACGCTGAGTCGCTACTGTCCGCCGCTACTCGCGTTGCCCCGTAACTCAGGTGGTGAACATGGATCAAATTAAACTGCCCTGCGTCGATCGAGGCGTAGTGACTGAAGGTAGCAATTTCGTGACCCCGAGCCATGAGACCGTGCTCGAGAATTGTTTCGGGGGTGAATTGAACGTTCCTCCGAAACGATTCATCTTTGCCGTAAATTCCGCCGACGAGAGCAATTCTCATGGGTCTAACGCAAAGCTAGGCTTAAGCGTCACAGACGCGCTAAATTTGTTTCGTAGGTGCGTGCAGGCTGGCGGGCCGACCGAGACTTCAAACGCCGATAGATGAAGTACAGATAGAAGGGCCAGCAAAAATAAATGAAGATCTGGCTGACGACCGACAAACTTCCGAAAATCAGAAAGAACGTCCAAACGGAAAAGTATTGCCAGATGAACATTTCGAAAAACGATTGTGACTGCGCGAAGGCGGTTTGAAGCTTGAAAGCGATCCAACCCAGGACAGAGAATCCCACGAGCACTCCTGCCAAATGGAAGTCGAGAAACGCTTCGCCCTGAAATGGAGCAATTTGGTCCTCGGCTTCGAGCGCACCATATATCAGCCGATTGAAAATCGCGGTCCCGCTATTCTCCCTAAATTGTTTTCCCAAGATGGGCAGTGGCGCCAAGGCGGAAGAAACCAGGACCTTTCCCCATTGAGGATCCCCGCCCCATTTGCCTGTTTCCAAGAAGAACCCGAGAAATTGCGGTGCCCCCCCGTAGACTTGAAACATTTCCGAAAGCTCTACTTTATCGGCCAGGAAATCGCGAACCGACGGGTCGTTGAACAACTCTTGCCCCGTAAAGTTGCTGCTTCGGTAGGCGCCGTAGAAAGGCATCAGGACGAGAACTATCAGCACGATCGCACCGGCGGAAACCACCGTCCTCTGCGGGGCCCTCCCCGGGCCGCTCACGATCACCGCAAACATGGCCACGAGGGGAACAACGAGCGAGCCTCGGTTGTAGTTGAACGTGGCGTTCGAAAAACAAACTGCCAAGATCGCCAGAGCAGTCACGATGCTGCTAAAGTGCTTCGTCTTGTGAGAACGCTTGCGGTCGAGCCAGCGGCACCAGAGCATGACCACGCATATTCCCAGGAATGGCCGCAGGAACTGGCCGGCGGCCAGCCCGAGTTTGTCCGACACGCCCGCGAACCGGCTGAGATATCCTGAGGGATCGGAAAAATATTCCGCCACCTTGCTTAGAGCCCCGAAGGCGAAAAAAAATCCGAGGAAACCTATTACCCCATTTAAGGAGATATATGCGAGAGAGGGGGCTCTACTGGCCACTCGAGATTCTTGCCGGATCGCACTCGATTGCCGCCGGATTTCCGAGCGGCGCGCGAAATACTGGTAAGTTCCGCAGAAGGCGACAAAGGCGGCAGTGTTGATGAGCATTGCGAGGTTGATGGCTCGATCTGACGGTAAGAAAGGCAAAGCACCCTGAGACGGACCGAACAAGAGCACGGAGAGGGGAAGCAGAACGAGTTGCAAGAAAAAGACGAACAAGGCCCAATTCCATGGGCAGAGCAATTTCCCCGAGACAGGCCGACAGGCCGGCAAAAAACACTGGACCAGAAAAAAGACGAATGCGCCGACAAGAGCGCCCGGGTACTTGTTTTCGGACGGAACGGATAGAAACGCAGTTGCAACGACGACAAATGCGGTGAAGGACCACGCACGAGAGCCGGTGAACCAAAATGTCCCGCGGCGTTTTCTGATTATTCGCGCGCCACGACCCAGTTCGGGCAAAGCGCGATTCAATGTAGCGCTGGTTTCCATATTATTTATGAACGAGCGCTAACCCGTGAGCCTTGGTGGAGAAAGAGGAAAAGGCTGAGGCTCGTCACTGAATACGCCAGGCCATAGGAAACGGCCAAGCCCAGGGCGCCCCACTTCGGAATCAGCCCCCAGGCAAGTCCCACCAGCACAGCGACAAGCAACAGATCAAACGCGAAACGCCACCACATGAGGTGCGCGGCAATCAAGGGCTGGCCGAGGATGGCGTTCAAGGCTTCGGGCAAGGCGGAAAATGCTAGAACGATTAATACAAGCCGCCCTCCGCGGAATGAGTTGCCGTAAATGGCCATGATGGGCGCGGCGCAGGCCGCTATCAGCAGGGCAGCCAGCAACGCGAGGCTCGCGTTCAGCTGCAGATTGGCGCGAAAAACTTTTCGAAATCCCGCACCGTCGCCTTCGCCGTACAGGTTCGAGAGTACCGGCAAGACCATGGCGAACACGGAAGTGGGGACGAACAAGATGAGCAGACGCCACTTGTCCGCAGCTGTGTAGATTCCAAGCTCCGCGTATCCCTCGGGCTGATGGACGAGCAAAGCGTTGCAGACCCAAATGGCCGGGCCCACCACGATCGAGGCCAGGAAGGCAGGAAGGCTAAAGCGGTGCAAGATACTCAGTTCTCGATGGCAACTCGCAAACTGATACGAAATATTGGCGCACTCACATTCCCGGCGCAGCGCGCGATTGTTTAGCGCCCAGTTGATAGCGAGAGCCGCGACCGAGCCCCAGACTGCGCCTTGCAAACCGCCGCGCCAGACTCCGAGAACAATCAGCGGGAAAGAAGCCACCCCAGCGAACACGTTTACGCGAGCGATGGCCTTGAACGCCTCGAACCCCGCAAGCGCTCCCGTCTGGGCTCCATTCATCGCTCCGAAAAAGACCAGACCCGAACCAATCGCCAGAGGTGCTGCCAGATGCGGGGTCGCCAAGGCATTCTTCGCCAGGTAAGGCGCGATCAGAATCAGCAGTACGGTTATCATGCCCCCAAAAACAAACGCTGCGGAGGCGGAGAGAGCCAAAATTCGGCCGGCTTTCGCGGGGTCTTGCCGGCGAAATTCCGCCACGTACTTCGTGGCGGTCAAGCCCAAGCCGAGGCCGGCAAAAATCCCAAACATGCCCGCTGTGCTTTGGATAATTCCCAGCGCACCGAATCCCTCTTTCCCCAAAAATCGCGCGCAAACAACCGATGCGGCCAACAGAAAGCCGCGGGAGACAACCGCCCCGGCGAGCGACCAAACGATTCCGAGAGTGAAGCGAGCGCGAAGCGAGCCCGCGGGGACGAGTTCTCGATGCTTGGCGACGATCCAAGCCTGAAGCAGTGCCGTCATGTTCGCGGTGCTGCGTGAGGATCAAAGTCTGCACTATCGATCTCCACGGCGACCGAACGCATGAGCAGTTCGAGAGAAATCACGAAGCGAGTGCGGTTTTTTTGCCGCACCACGGTGCCGGTCAATCCTTCCAAGGGGCCGCTCAACACGCGCACCTGCTGGCCACGCCGCACGTAGCGATGTGGCGACATGAGTTGGCGTCGAGCAAGGCAAGTACGAATCGTTTCGATTTCCTCGACCGGCAAGGGAGTGGGATGACGGTCAAAACCGACAAGCCGGACGACGCTAGGAATTCCCAGCACTTGGAGCCGATCGCGCAACGCGAGCCGGACGAAGACGTAGCCGGGGAAAAGGGGGAGCTGCAGCCGCACTCGACGGTCCTTCCAGCGGCGCACACTCTCGTAGAGCGGGAGGAAACACTCCACCGATCTCCTCTCGAGCTGCTGGGTGACGCCCTTCTCGTGGTTCGCGCAGGTATACGCCGCGTACCAGTGCGGCTCGAAATATTCATTTGGAGGTCGCGAGCCCAATGGCAGAGTGGGTTCGGCTTGCCCGATTGTAAGTGCCGGAGAGAATATAGAGGTCTGCATCAGCTTTATGCGGCTTCGCCCCGTCACTTACAGGGCGATATGTGACCTAACCCATTTAGGAAACTGATAGTTACAGCTAAATTTGAAGGCCGGCGCACACCGTCAAGCGACTGGCGAAGCGCCGCTTAATTCTTCTCGGCCGATCCTTTGCTCTCGCCGTACCCGCCATACCTGTAATAGCCGTTGTAGTAACCGTTGTGACGAATGTCGACATCGTTCAGAACCACACCAATCAAGTGGGCGCCCACGTCGCGGATATGCAGTTGCGCCTGCTGGGCCAACTCGCGTGGAGTGAACCCTCCCTTGACCACCAGGATGGCACCCTCCACCATCGTGGCGAGGATCCGCCCGTCGGCAACATTCAGCAGCGGTGGCGCGTCGACCAGCACAAACTGGTATTCCGCCATTGCCTCCTGAATGAGCATCTGCATGCGATCGGAGGAAAGCAGCTCACTTGGATTCGGCGGTACGGGGCCGCACACCAAGCAATCGAGACCTGCCATGCCCGTCGGACGAACTAGCTGGCGCCATTCTTGCTCTCCGGTGAGATAGGTAACCAACCCGTCGGAATGGTTTTCAATGCCGAAGAGCTTATGGACGCACGGACGGCGCATATCGCCGTCAATCAGCAATACCCGCTTCCCCAGTTGTGCCAGCGAAATTGCAAGATTACTTGCGATGGTGGTTTTACCTTCGCCCGGCTCCGCGCTAACGAAGGTCAGCGAACGCGGCGGTCGCCCGGCCGCGGAGAGCAAGACCGACGTTCGCAAGCCGCGGAAGGCTTCAGAGAGTGCCGAATGCTGGGTTCCGTTTCCATCGATGCGGATCCAGGTTTTCCCCGAAACTTTTTGGAGGGCGACACGCTTTCCGTTGGGGAGCGTCAAGGTCTGCCCTGCCCGCCCGTACACGGTCGTGCTCGTGTGGCTCAGTGATTCTCGCGAGGGAATCAAGGCGAGTGTGGGCACGCGAAGGAGGCGCTCGATGTCGTCGGAGTTTTTCAGAGTGTTGTCCCAGTGTTCCTGAAGGAAGGCAACGCCGACGCCGAAGCCCAAACCTATTAACAAGGCCAGGCCCAAATTCAGGACGGGTCGAGGACTCACGGGTTTTGTGGGCGGCACAGCCGCATCGACGATCCGGATATTGCTGGCATTCATCCCGGCTGAGACTCCCGCCTCTTTCAAGCGCTGTAGCAATCCCTCATACAATTGCTTATTGGTATCCACCTCGCGCTTGAGGATGTTGTATTGCACGGCCCTTGCCGCTACTAGGTTCGCTTGGTGTTGCTGCTGGTCGAAGGCTTCGCGGACCAATGCCTCGCGGCGGACGGCAGCCAGGTAGTCATCGACGATTCCCTGCGCGGCGCGTTTGCGCTCCTGGTTCAGCATTTTCTGGGTATCGTCAATCTGACTCTGAATCTGTTTCACCTTTGGGTAGTCGCTAGTGAAGGTCGGTGTGAGGGCTGCTTCTTCCTTCACCAAGTCCGCCAGCCGTTCTGTCAGGTCTTGCATTAGCTTGTTGTCCACGACGCCCGGAAGGGAGCTGTAATCGCCCGCTTGGACAAGACGGTAAAGGGACTCTTTGGTGTAGCGGTCCGCTTGCGCCTTGGTCAGCTCGTCTTGCAGCTGGCGAAGCCGCTCGTCCACAATGTTCTCGGTGTCTCCCTTCTCCGTCTCCAAGAAGAGCAGCCCGTTGTTTTGTGCATACTGTTGAAGGTCATCCTCTGATTTTTCGAGCTTTGCTTTAAAACTCTGCAACTGTTGAGACAGCCACTCCGAGGCCTTCTGTGCGGCATCCCACCGGCTCTCCAAGTTTTCCTGAATGTAGTTCGATGCGAGAGCGTTGAGAGCTTTCGCCGCAACGTTCGGATCCTGTGATTCAAAGCTGACTTGAACCAACCGACTTCGTCGCACCGGCTCAACGCTCAAACGATCGTTGAAGCGCACTAGAATCGCCTGCTCAGTCTCGGCATCAACGACCGAACCCTCTGTGCGAGCAGCGGCGTGCGTGTTTTCCAAGAACCACCCGCCCTTGGGAGGATTGAACTCTTTCACCTGGTCGAGGTGCAGTTCCTCGATGACGCGCCGTGCCAAGGTGTCGCTTTGCAAGACCTTGTACTGAGTTTCGAGGTAATTGTCGGAGACGTCTTCGAGCTGGAATAACTCCTGGACCGTCGGAATATTGGGATTCTCTTTCTCAATCTCGAGGAGCGTATTCGCTCGGTAGATAGGCTTCTCTTTAATCGTCACGATCAAGACCGACGCGAATGTAACAAGGAGGATCGACAGAATCGTCCAGCGACGCTTTTGGATGATTCGCCAGTACGCTCGAAGGTCCGGACCTTCTTCCGCTTCTGCGATTTGGTACGGCTCGAGTAGCTCTGGACGCAGACGCTCTAACTTCGGTCGAATCGTTTCGAACAACTGAATTTTGCTTTCTTCTGTCACGTCACCACCTATAGACGGCCGCGCTGCCGACTGAAACGACAGCCTGCGTGCTACCGTAGAAAGCCGATTTCCCCGTGCTGTTTGGCACGAAAACGATGTCCTTCGGACGTAGTATCGGGTCTGTGAGCCCGCCTGCCAGGATCTTGTCAAGGTTGATGGGTATCTCGGTCCGTGTCCCGGTCGCTTCGTCGGTGCGCATGATCCGGGCGCGACTTCTCGCCGCAGTTCGCGTCAGGCCCTCGGCGAGGGCCACTGCCTGCAAAACGCTAATGTTTTCATTCGTCTTCAGCATGAAGCCGCCCGGTCTCTTGACTTCTCCTTCCACGTAAACGACGCCGGCCCGGGCTACCTTGACGACGTCGCCGGGGTACACGATCACGTTGTAGCGAGGATTACCCGACTCAAGCAGGTTTTTCAGGTTTGTCTCGACCGTGTTCCCATCTTTCTCTTCCGTAGCGAGAGAAGCGCCTGCGGCGGGGCTCTGGGGCTTGCTCTCTGCTGGGGGATCATCCAAGGCTGATTGCGCCGCGCCGGGCAATCCCGCTCCTCGCATCACGATAACCGTATCGCCGGCATCTTCGGCCAGCCCCTCGGCCATAGAAAGTATTTCGACGAGAGACTTGGGCCCGTCAATTTGGAATACCCCAGGCTTCTTGACGGCACCGAACACCGACACGGGGTGGCTCTGCATCTCTTTCATAAAGACACTCACGTGGGGATCCTTCATGTAACTGCGGCGCAGAAGTTCTTGCAGGACGAATTCGAGCGCTTTCGGTGTCAGGCCCGCAGCCTGCACGACGCCAAGCAACGGAAGTGAGATCTCGCCACTCGCCGAGACACGCACCGCTCGGTTTAATTCTGGCGCTTCAAATACCGAAATCTCGAGGAGATCCTGGGGGCCGATGCGATAGTCCTCCGCAGTGGAGTTCGCAACCGGTCCAGCAAGACTTTGCTTGAGTTGCCCTAAGCGTTGGTTGTAGTCGTCGGTGGTCGCCCCGCGGAGTGTCGACGGAGCCTGAACTGGCGCTTCGGCTGGCGGGACCGTCTGCGGCGCCGCACACAGCGGGAAGAACGCCGCAGCTAGTAACGCTAGCGCAGTTTTTGTTATCGCCGCTTGCATCCGGTTCGGCACAGGTCAGTCCCCCGAAAGGCCTTGTTTCTCTAGGTTGCCGCGCAGCGCGTTGATGACTCCTTCTTCAGAGGTCTCGATTCGACTCAAACGAATTTCCATGAACACCCAATAGAAAACGCTGTCGTCGCTCCCAGGGGCCACCGCCAGGATTTTCACGTGTGGGTACCTGTCAAAAACGAAATCGCAAATAGCAGGCCGCCTGCCCAACTCCTCCTGAGCGATGATCAGGCAATGGGCCTGGGTCCGCTCGAGGGCTGTAAGAATTTCGAGTTCGTCTTCAATTTCACCCACGACCTCCATGTCAGCGTGACGGGAAAGCGCAGTTCGGACGGCTTCCCTCATCAGTCGCGGCCGGTTAGCAACGAGAACTCGGACTTTGTCCACACACCACCTAAGGCGCGCAAGTATGGGGAGGCGAAACAGGTTTGGGAATGCCCAAAAATGGTCCAGCACGCGGAAAATCTAGACCTCCCCAGGGTTTCTCGGGCGGCAGCAGTTCGGTGTCGAAGATATGCAAGATACTGAGTGATCAGGGCTTGACCGCATGAATCTAGTACGAATTGAGACCCGGAAGTACCAAGGAAAGTACTACATCAATATTAAGGGGACCCTACCATGCTCGCCGACAACACGGTTCTTGCGTCAGTATGACCACGGAGAGGGAGTTGCGCATTCTCTGGGATGGTTTCTCCCCTTGCCGAGTCGAAGAGCACACCGAGAAATGGTTACTAACGTGGCATCGGCAAACCATAACGACAGACGTTCATATTCAACCGATTCAATAGGAGCCGAGTTTTTGGCAGGGAGAAAGGGAGCCTCGAACCCCGGCAGGTGCGCGAATCGGGTCCAAGATCTGGGGCTGTCGCCAACGGCAGCCCGTCAACGAGCTTGCTTCAGTCCATTACTGTATGTATACTACTCCATAGTTGGAGAGCGCACCGGAGGACGGGAATGGCAACTCTTAATCGACCTCTTGAGGGAACAGGGTGGGACCGACCGACCGACCTCTCCAACAAGGATGTCGTTAGACGGCTGAGCCCTTCGGCGGTTAAGGCGTTCGTGAAAATCGCGGCGCTTTGGGAGCTTCGAGACAAAGAGGCGAGACAGTTGCTCGGCGGCGTGTCGAACGGGGCATATTACGAACTCAAGAAAAAAGGTTCGAGAATGCTTGACCAGGACCGCCTAACGAGGATCTCTTTGCTGACCGGCATCTTTAAGGCCCTGAACATTCTCTATTCAAAGCGGCTTGCCGATCGCTGGGTTCAGCTGCCAAATACCAACCCAATGTTTGAAGGAGACACGCCACTCGCCTATATGATCAAAGGCGGACTGCCCGCCATGCTGAGAGTGAGGCAACTCCTCGATGCGCGCCGGGGTGGGCGGTAGGTGCTTCCATCTGTTTCGCGTGTTCTTCAAGACGACACTCATCGACTCATCCCGTCTGCTTATGAGGAAGAGACCGCACTCAACCGATTGACCTCGGATTCCGATGAGCTGACTGCTCTATTCGAACTCGACGGCGCGACCAACGAGCGGCTACTGGGAGAGGCAGGGCTTCTGCCGGGTATCACGGTCCGTGAGCTCGTGTTCGGGCTTTCGTATTCCCACATTGTGAATGCGGCCTTCACTCACGCCAGTCCGTTCGGGAGCCGTTTCAATGGACCAGAACGAGGAGCGTGGTACGCCGGGTTCTCGCTGGAGACAGCGGGAATTGAGGTCGCATTTCATAAGTCGGAAGAACTTCGGGAGATCAATTGGCAAGAGAAAGAAACCTTCTTTTACATCGACTTCTTGGCAGACTTCCGAGGAGAGTTCCACGACATTCGCGGGGATTCCCGTTTTGCTGAATGCTTGGTTCCAAACAGCTACACAGTCTCGCAGAAGTTGGCACGCGAACTCCTCGACAAGGGATCGACCGGTATTGTTTATCCGAGTGTTCGACATAGCGGGGGAACCTGCATTGCGTGTTTCCGGCCGGCCTTGGTGAATAACGTTCGGAAGGGAAGGCGGGTATCGGCGGAATTTGAGAATGCGCTCGCCACGCCGGTGATCCGGCACCTACACTGAGAATGGATCTCATTCTTTGCACGAACCCTGCTGCTTCCGAGCATCCATTACTGCGGATTTTGCCCGATTGCAGCTGTTGATGTCACGAATCCCGGTGAAGTGCTGGGACGGTTCTCACTGACAAGCTTCTGCTTCTTGTGGGGCAGGCTGTGCAAGCTATCGAGATAGGCCGCAATGCCGCGGTACAGGCCCTCGGCGATCCGCTGGCGCTGGCTGCTATTGAGCAGCAGGCTCTCGTCGCTCGCATTGCTGACGAAGGAAATCTCCGAAAGCACTGCAGGCATTTTGGCGCCGGTCAAAACGATGAAGGGGGCCTGCTTCACGCCGCGGTTCGTCTCGCGCCGGCTCACAAGCTGGAGCCGCTGCGAAAGCGCGTTCTGGAGATCCACGGCAAGCTGCTTCGATTCCGTGATCTTCTCGTTACGTGTGATCTTCTGGATCAGTTCCGGAAGATCGTGAAGGGAAGATTGCGCGAGCACGTTTTCGCGCGTCGCGAGTTCCATGGATTCCTGCGAAGTTGTCAGGCTCAGGTAGTACGTTTCAACCCCGCGCGCTTCGCGATCGTCGCTCGAATTCGCGTGAATCGAGATGAACAGGTCCGCGTTGGCACCGTTGGCGATCGCCGTGCGCTCTTCGAGCGAAACGTGCCTGTCGTCCTTGCGCGTGTAAACCACTTCCGCATTTGCAATGTTTTCTTCGATCAGTTGGCCCAGGCGCAGCGCCACATCGAGGCAAAGGTTCTTTTCGAGCAGACCGTGCGGCCCCATCGCGCCCGTGTCGTACCCCCCGTGGCCGGGATCAATCGCGATGCGGTTGATCTTAAGCCCCAGTTCCCGCGCCAGCGACAGTTGACGTTCGTGGCTGGCGCTGGCTTCCGGCAGCATCTCGGCCACGTGGTGTCTCGCCGCCTCCGAGCTGAGACCGACCTGCGCGGAGGCCATCGCTTGCGCGTGAATATCGATCACCAAGCGATACGGATCCGAAAGCAGTTGCGCGGAATAATCCTTCGCTCCATCCGCATCGAGAACCAGCCGGACCAAGTCGTCCCTATTTTGCGCGGCCCGCACCGATTTCAGCAGTCCATCTTCGATGGGAACTGTCTTCTGTCCGACCGAAGGGCCGAGCCGCGCGTTGTGCAGATCGAAATAGATGCGGTCGGGCGAAGTAATCTGCGCCGAATCGAATTGGACAGCATTGTCGAGCATGATGACGACCCGCGCATCGTTCTCTGCGCTCGATGCCTGGATGGCGGTGACGTTCGGCATGCCTCGCTCGCTTAGCCGTGGTTCAACGGTCTCCCTGCTCTCCGCAGATTCCCGAACGCCCGGCGTTTGCCGCCTGTCGTCCGATTGTTGGCGCTCGACCAGGCTCTTTGAGAACTCCGCGAATCTAGCTCGCGCGTCGCCGCTGGCGTTGCCGCGGTGCCATTGGCGGAGCGGTGAAATCAAAGTTGCCGTCACTTGATCGCGCATGATCTGCATCATTTCCCTCAGCATGTTACGCGGCAGGGCCAGGCTCGCCGACAACAGAACGGCAACGAGTGCGCCCGTCCAAAGACTCCAGCCAGGCAAGCCAAGCTCCGCGAGCGGCTTGTAGGTGAGCCGTGGCGGCGCAGGTACGCCGGTTGCCTCCACAGAATCGGTGCCCGTAGGCGCAGGCGATGGCGCCGGCATCGGCGTCGAACGAGCAGCAGCCACGAGGTCCAACTTACAATTCGCCTTCTCGACGATGTCCCGCGACACCGTGTGGCGCCCTTCGGCATGTGCTTCGAGCAAAGCGTGGAAGCAGATCTTGTTGATGTTTCTCGGAACGCCCTGGCTTCGCTCGGCGACGAGCGCCAAGGCCTCCGGCTCGAAAAGCGCTTCGCCGCAATGGCCCGCCACTTTCAACCGGTGCCTGATATAACCGGCCGTTTCCTCCGGCGATAGAGCTTCCAGATGCTTCACCACCGTAATTCGCTGCAGCAGTTGCGATAGCCGCTTTTGCCCCAGTTTCTCCCCGAGTTGCGGTTGCCCGGCCAGAACGATTTGCAGCAGTTTGGTATTTGACGTCTCGAAGTTCGAAAGCAGCCGGATGGTTTCGAGCACCGTATCGTCTAGGTTTTGCGCTTCATCGACGATCAGGACAAATCGCTTGCCCGCCAGCATTTCCGCAAACAACATTTCATTTAACTTGTTGTGCATGGCCACGAGGCCCATACCCGTCGAATCGACCCCCAGCTCGCTCAGAAGGTATTGGAAGAATTCGCGGGAGTTGCACTGCGTCTGAAACAGGAACGCGGCTCGCGCCTTATCGCGCAGCCCCTCGAGCACTTGATAGAGGAGCGTCGTCTTGCCCATGCCGGGCTCCGCGATCAGCGCCAGAAATCCCCGGCCGCCCAGGATTCCCTCTGTGAGCGAGTCGAGCGCCTCGCAGTGCGTCCGGCTCGGGTACAGATACGCTGGGTCGGGCGTGACGCCAAACGGCTGCTCACGCAAGTGAAAGAAATCGAGAAACATGGGCATGACCTCCATTTCGCGGCGATGCAGGCAGATACCTTTACCAGCTCCCCCGCATCGGGGTTCGACTACAGCGTCGAGTCGCAGGACGACTGTATCCGAAGTGAGCGCTCGGTTGGCGGGGGCGGGAGAACAACTGCGCGCATCTTAGCCGGAATCCGTTTTCACTTCGCGGTCGGCCGATAATGTACTTCTGATCGCCTCAGCTTGCAATGCTCCGGCCGGGTTTTTGAGTGCAGAGCCCTTTCGGTGGCCTTGCCTCGATACGTATCACACATCCACACGGAGATAGGGCGTCTAAATCCAACGTTATCACTCTATGATGGTCTGGGAAAAGGCTCCATAAATTAAAATGACGGGACACGGCTCAACGACAGCGGAGTTCTAGAGGTGATTCTTCGCCCAGATCATGCTCGCGAGTAAGAGTTTCGCGCCGGACTCAAAGACGACACCGTTCTCGGCTAGAAATGGGACGTCGGGAGGAGGGAGAATCGAGTCGAATACGTCCTTCTCAAAGAAGGAATACATCTGCCTCCGGTGTGACTCAGCCATCCGGCGTACGTCCTTCCAAGCAGATCCGTTGAAATCGTTGACCCGGTACCAATAGCGCCGTTCGCGCTTGCGTTTTGTACTGGATGGGAGTGCGCGCCGCAATGGAGCAAGCCGCCATAAGATATGCTGCAAGACAAGATGGCGCAGCCGGGGTTTGAGAGAAACAGTGGCGTAGGAGTCGCCAGCTAGAGGGAGCGCCGCCAGAGCCGGGAACCGTTTGCAAAGCAACTCCTTCTCTGCCACGCGGTCAGCGATACTTGCGGCAGGCATGCCGGCCGCCGCATGGAGTACTTGACGATCTAACGCAGGTAACACAACCCAACTGCCGAAGGACATTCGGTGCGCTGCACTCCCGCAATGAAAACGGGCCCGGTGCCCGAGGAGAAAGCACCACGAGCTCTGCGAATTTGACTGGGCGTAGTTCGCATAGACTTTTCGGAGGTAAGCGAGTGTCTCTTGCACAAGATCGCCAAATAGATCAGGTCGGAGTAATCTCGTTAGAATTTCTGATCGAATACCCAAGTTCGCGTGGTAACTAAGAACTTTTTCGAAGGACGTGCCTGGGGGTTCCGAGGCCGATGATCCGTAGATGCCGTATGGCCCTATGACACCATCGAGTATGAGGCCCGAAACAATTCTCGGGGCGAGGTCCCTCAGGTAGGAAGGAACGCTCCACATTCTTACCTGGTTGAAGCCGTTCGCAAGATGCTCATAGTCAGACTGGAGTTGTGCTCCAGCTACGTATACTTCAGAAGGAATTTCCAAGGTTCGGTGTTGGAAGCCGAGGGTGCGGGCGACGGGGATCGCACACTGCATCTCGATATCGGTGGGCAACCCCAGTGTCAACGCAACCGTCTCCGTCCCTTGCTCCCTCAGATATCCCCCCAACAGCCTCGAGTCCAGCCCTCCCGACAGCAACAGACCGTAGCGCTTGCCTCCCGACACATGACGATGGACCGCCGCTTTCACAGCTTGATCCAGAATCTCTACGTGCGCCCCAAAGGGAAGATCGAAATAACGCGTCGATACTGGAATCTGGTACTGACGCACCTCTCGGGGACTGCTTCCAGCACGCCACACCAGCAGATGGCCCGGCGATAGACGCTGCACACCTTTCAGCAACGTCTGCCCCCCCACCAATCCATTCGTGAGCAGGATCCCCACCAGGCCGGCTGGGTTCAACTCCATTCGAAACTCCGGGTGGTGGCGGAACAACTCCGGGCTGGAGCCGATCAGAACGCCCCCCCTCACCGCGCAGTAGTAGACAGGAAACAGCCCCAGCAAATCTGCCCCAACGATCAGCCCCCGCTGACGATCCTGTACAACTCCTGCATAGAACCCGTCATACGCCTCCGGCGGATTCTCCTTCACCCCTTGCCATTGCTCCCGTAACCTTGCCGCGTCGATCCGTTCCGGGCCCGGTCCCGGGATGGCTTCTCCCCACAGCACAGCGGCACCCTCGCTGTCGGCCACTTGGCTGATCGGTGCCCCCGGCGTGGCGGCCCAGAGGGAGGAAAAATCTCCCTGAGAACACGACCCCAGTTGCAGCCCGTCAACCAGAACCATCCGCGGTTGGATGGTCCGGATAAAAAGGGCACGCCGCTCCGCGTCCGCGTCTACAACTACAACAAAATTCGCCAAGGACGGAGACCTCCGCGCGCACGGGCGTCGAGAAGCCATTTGAAATTGATTATTGGTAACTCCCGGCGCCTTGACATACAGGAAGCTGTGATGGGGGCAAGCGAGGCTTGAGCCGCTAGGCGCTCCACGCGCATTTCACCGCGCAGCGAAAACGCTGCTGGCAAATCGCGAATTTGCGAAGGCCTAGATCTTGCTCTTAACACTGGTCACGGCGGCTTGAGGTTGTTCCCCGTTCCCCTTGGTTGGAAGTTCGGCGTTCCTCCTACGCTCGAATAAGTGGACAAGAATGTAGTGGGCAGCTCCAGCGATTTCATGCAGGATCCCAAGAAACTGTCCGTCGCGGAGATTGCCTTTCGTCCACCGGTACCAATTCTTCAGAAACAGGGTTCGGGTCTGCGGGTTCAAAATAAACTTTGCGTAATAAGCCCCGCGGCAATGGCCGTATTCCTTCATCACGGAGTTATAGTCTTCGCGGGACTTCCTGCGGTGATGGTGCCAAACCAGCGGACCTGGATGATACATTCCCGTTGCGCCATTCTGGGATGCCCGCGCCTGAAGATCCATATCCTCGCCGCCCTTAAATTGTGATCCCTTTCCGAACTTTGGATCGAACCCGCCAATTCTTCTCAAGAGCGACCGGCGCACAGCCATATTGGCGCCTTGGAGCTCACCTGCCTGTATGAAACTATGGGGACCAATCAACTGCATCTCACTGTCTGGCCGAATCGTTATGGGGATATCTGTGCGGTCATACAAGAGAATCCGCCCACCCATAAAGTCGATTCGTTCGTCCTTAAATATCTCGAGGGTTTTTATCAGGAAGTCAGAACTCACGTAACAATCATCATCTGTGAAGGCGATAATTTGACCGGTCGCTTTGGCGATGCCAGCGTTTCGAGCCCTGCCCAAGCCTGGTTTGGGTTCGGATACGAGCACCACGCGAAGAGAAGACCTTTCAGCAAAACTCCTCAACAAATCTGCCGTTCCGTCTGTCGAGCCGTTATCAACAACGACAAGTTCCCATTCACCGGGTGATTCAAGGCGTTCAATGCACTCTAAGCACGCACCAAGAGCCGAGCATCTGTTGCGGGTGCAAATCACCAAAGAAATCAGCACGGAATGCCCCTTGAAGACCACTCGCGTTTCGCGTTCAAACTACCTCAACTCGGCGCACACCTGCCTGTCGAAGTGCCTAACTTGTCTTCAATCCGATACCTACGCACCTGGGCAATTGGATCTGAGAGGTTCGGAAATTTGGTAAGGTTTGAGATTGAGTGTGAAACATTCTTGAATGTCAAATACGTCGGGATCGGGCAAGGGCTCGATGCCAGGAAAGAACTATCAATGAACCGGTATCACCGGGGATCTCTATGAAAATGCTTAGCGTTAGCTCTGGTTATGAATCTGAAATTCAGAACGCAGGCTACGCAATTCTCCCCGGCAGACTTTTTCAGATCCCGTCTCATCTCGCGAGGAACTGGAAGACATTCGTTAAGAGCTGGGAACTCCTTCCACAAGATGATTCCATTTCGGGCGCTTACTGCTACCGATTCAGACGTTATAGCCGTCTTGTATGCTATCCACATGAAAACAAGATCGAGAGGCTGCCACACGCAAGTTTTTTCCAAAGTGCATCCAACAATCACCTGTATGGCGGAATCAAGCGGGAATTCGCGCCCGTTCTCCCCCGGGAGATCAAGAACGCAGTATTGCGCCATCTGATTGGCATTGATTTTTGTCACTTTGGGGTATCACCGAAGTACCTCAATCCCAGGTGGTTCGTTGGAGTTCATCAAATTAGGATTGTCGGCCGCCGAGGACACCCTGGCATGCCCACCCCCGAGGGCATGCATCGGGACGGAAGTCATTTCATTGGGATGCATCTCGTCGGCCGCCGAAACGTTCGAGGCGGATACACAAGGATTTCTGACCAGGACGGGAATGGGCTCGCGATTACTTGCCTTACATACCCGTTAGACTCCATCGTCGTCGATGATACTCGCGTAAGACATGCAGTCACACCGATACAGCCACTAGATCCAAACGAGCCCGCTGTGCGGGATATGTTGATTCTTACCTACGATACCGTTGTGGATAAAGACGCCCGGAAGATGGGCCATTATCGTAATCGAAGGCATAGACTTGTCTCCTCGGCATCCGTGTCGAAACAGAAGAAGAAGTAGTAGCATCGGAGGTCTTTTGGCGAATTTTGTTGTAGTTGTAGACGCGGACGCGGAGCGGCGTGCCCTTTTTATCCGGACCATCCAACCGCGGATGGTTCTGGTTGACGGGCTGCAACTGGGGTCGTGTTCTCAGGG
>Ga0187858_10001738_pt1 | contig 23516 bp, 10 predicted proteins | sample June2016WEW_8_15_FD_133015 | JGI IMG/M metagenome (GOLD analysis project Ga0187858, IMG submission 133015) | Peatland microbial communities from SPRUCE experiment site at the Marcell Experimental Forest, Minnesota, USA - June2016WEW_8_150 | ecosystem: Environmental > Terrestrial > Soil >...
ACGCCTCGCGACGCCGTCCGTAAGACTCGGGGCCAAGATGGATTCGCTTTCTCCTTTCTTGTAGGACTCTTGCATTCCCAACAACATGCCGGTTTAATCCCGGCGCACAATGAAAAACGCCCTTCCCGTCGAATATGACCACCGCGCTTTGGAAACCAAAGACTCGATGATTGCCATCCACCGCTGCCATCGGGGAAATGGAAAACCTTGGTAACAGCGGGGCAGTCCACGGTGAGAACGGCGGGGTTACTCGTGACGGTAGCGTGGGCCAAGGCATCTTTCCAAAGGCTGGCGGGTCCCGCGACGCCGACACCTCACATTCGTCGATTCAGAGGAACAGACGGGACTTCTTGTTTCAGCAGAAGACAAACAGCTTTGTCCCCGTGCCATGGAGTGCGGCGCTAACAGAGCATGTCCAAGCTGTCTTCAATGCCGCCCTACAGAAAGCACTCAAGGCCGTCAGTCCCAGCTCCGCGCCCTGAGTGTCTTACTCAAAATTCTACAGAAACTGATATAGAGTTTTTACCGCGTCCCCGCCGATGAGGCCCTCAAAACCCGGCGCCCTTCAGACCGATGAAATTGGCTCCGTTTTAAGCTGGTGCTGACATTGCCTGCAGCGATCGAGTATTTGGCATGAAAAGTAGCCGATGCTGCACGAATCAGCGCCAACTCACTGACCAAACGGCGCGCCGGTCGGCTTCCACGTGCAGCGTAAACTCGACCCAATCTCCATCCACCCTCGACGCAACCGGCTGATTCCCTGCCCTGACGTCCAGAAACTGCCCACGAGCTTCCTCGGACAAGTGCACGCGAAAGACCAGGTCACCCCCCTGTACAGGGCGCACGTACCCGCGTAAGGCTCGTGAGCCTGCTTCCAGGCCCACACGGCGAAAAGCCAGTGAGAAGTGGTCGAGCGGCAAGTGGGGAAAAATCGTGAAGCCACGCTGTGTGGAAGCGATGCCGGCGAGCTGGATGCTGTTCATGACAAGCCAAGTGGCTTCCTCGCAATTCTGGCCCTCCCAGTCAAACATATGGGAGATGCCCGGAGTCTCCTGGAAGCCCAGCCCGCATCGCGACACATCTTCCCCATAATAGGCTACGCATGTATCATCCGTGGAGGTAATGCCATCCCAGCGATTCGGGAACTGCGTGGCGTGCTGGGCGAGGGAGTTGCGAAGGTATTCGTCCCAGGCATATTCGCGGGCGTGCGGGATTTCACCATCGACGGAGGCGAGGCTCCAGGTCAACCAGCCGTTCAGATCGAACCATGATGTTCCGCCGAGCCAACCCGCGCCGAGCGCGCCGTAAACGTGCTGGTGGGTCTCGGTGACCTCCGGGTCCAGGCGCGCCGGGACTTGCGCTGAGCCGATCCGGGACGGCCCGCCCAGCCCCGCAGGGGCATTGACGCCCGTCAAGAAGCGGCGAATATTTCCCACCAGCTTGATGGTTTGCTCCCGCGAGGGAACGCGCGCGAGGATCGCCCACGGCTGCGGCTCCAGATAGAGAGCCCCCTTCCCGTACAGTTCATCGCCCGCCCAGACGCGAGAGTACCAGCCACGAGGCATCCATTCAGCCTGCAAGACCCGTCGAGCACGCTCCGTGGCGGTGCGCAGCTCGGAGGCGAAAGTTGGGTCCCCTCGCAGCAACGCTAGTTCTGCGATGCGCGGGTAGGCATAGGCCACCTGGGCGGTTACCAGGACGGACTCGGTTAACACGGGGTCCTGCTCATCAGCCCAATCACCCCAGGGCGAGAGCGTCCTGTAATCCCCATGCGGCCCGATGATCGACTCGTTGTGTTGAACGGCCAGTTTAAGGTGCTCCCACACCGAGGCGCTGCCCTTCCCCTCGTAAAACGGAACCTGCTCGTCAAAGAAGGCGAGATCGCGAGTTCCCAGCCCGTATTCGGCCGCAGCAAGGAGGAACCAGGCGTCAAGATCGTCGGGCGGGCCAACCCAGGTGGGTATGGAACAGTGCGCGGCGGTTCCGTAAGGAATCAAGTTGTGATTTCCGCGGGGCTGGAGGTGAGAAGTGTAGCGAAGGATTTCGCGGGCAAGCGCCGGCTCGCTGTAGACCATGGGGAGCAAGTAATGCAGCCAACTGCGGGTGCCAAGGTTTTGTCCCAATAGATATTGATAGTATCCCCCCTGGTTAATCGTGTGGTAACCACACTCTTCTTCGTAGTTGGTGGCAGCCCGAAGCTGATAGGCAGTCCACGCGAGCTCACGCGCCAACCATCGGTATTCCGTTCCAAAATCTGCGTGCGGAACGTAGTCCACCCAATGCTGTTCGCTCTCCTGAAGCGGTTCGTGTGCGGCACGGTACCGGGCCACAATATCGGCGATCTTGGACGGCTTAGCGAGTCCGTACACGTAACACAGAACCACACTCTTGCCCGGGCCAAGATCGAAATCCGACTGCAACGCCATCAACGCGTCGCTGGGCTTGCCGTGTTCAGTCGCGGGGGCAATCGACCCTGCAAGCCGGCCTTTCACAACCCCCGCCGGCGCGCCTCGCGAGCCATTCCCGAAGAACGATGCCACGGAAGTGTCAAATGCGGAGACCCGCGTTCCGAGCGGCGCGGCGAAGACGGTCAAGGGATCCCGGTCGCCCGCATCCGGTTTCTGCGCGACGGAGAGGACACGCCGGTATTCGTCCCACCGCGGCGAATCCAGTCCAATCGGCTGATGGGCTCCCTGGTCGAAAGTGTTGACATCCCAATACTCGAACCATGACCCGCGCTCAGCCTTCGGCGACGTGTTCTTGATGACTATGTCGTGAAGAAGCACCGGGTCATCGCCGAAGGGAGCGTAAACGGTTTCGCTCACTTCGAGCGTTTCCATCTTCAACTCTTTGTCGAAATAACCCACCCCGAAGCGCCGCTCCATTTCGGCACCTAAAGGGTGGTCAAGGTAGAGGGTGCTTATCACTTGGCCGTTGATGTTCAGATAGCCGTATCCCCCCGCGAAGTGACGCGCAGGCTCGTTGTAGAGATTGACCCACTGGAAGCGGCGGTCGGAACTCCAAAGCTGCGTGTACCCGTGGTTGAAGGCAATGGCGCTGACATGGTCATTGCCGACCAAGTGCGTCGCAGCGGTCCCCACCCCGGCGAGGGGACTCTTGGCCGCCGGGTCAGTCCGTTCATCGACGTCGTAGCGGTAACAAGGCAGGCCAAAACGGTCGACCAGCCAGGTTCCAAAATGCCCGCTGCCGTAGCTGGAATCGACAGCCCAGTCAGTCTGCCCAATACCCTTCTCTTGACCGGCAGCGTTGCCCTGCGCCGATGCCGAGCCGACCCATATGCACATTCCCTGCACCACTAGCAGTGTGTGGAGGGTAACTGCCGCCAGGCAAAAGAAAAAACTGGCGCCTCCTTCTACTTCTGTTTTCTTCCTCACGATTGATGAGCGCGTGATCATGTGTTCCATTAGGGCAACTCCCAGTGGATATCCCTTGGTGGACTTCCCAGCCTTTGGCTCATCGCAGACTCTTCAGGCGGACTTCTTGCCGATGTTCAGCTCGCCGGGGGCTAAAGGTAAGATCTTTTCTCTCCTTCGCCGGCGGTTTCAGGGCTATCGCGGCGGACCGGAATCACCCAACGCCTGTCATGGGCAACACAGGAGTCGCCAGAGTTCTTAAATAGAGTCGGTCACCGCCGGCTGGTGCAGAGCGAAACTCTGGATCGGTTGATGGGTTGGCGCCCCTTATGGGTCCAGAATTTATCTTCGGACTGTCTGCAGGGCTTCGATCGCGACTTTGTTGATGATGAGGTCATATTCCGCAGCTCGGGCCGAAAACTCCGCTGGCGGGATTTCTGCAATTCTCATTTTGGGGCTATCGGAACAGTAAAGAAGCGCCCCAACTTTCATACCCTTTCTCCTGGCAAACTCGAAGCCGACGAACACTTCTCCGATATCAACACCTTCCACGCTATTATCGTAAAGGTCGGTTGTGTATGCTTCATGGTTGGTATGCGGGTCAAATACGGCAAAGGTGCTGCCGTGCCGATATTCTATTGCCGTCCTTCCTTGCTTCCGCAAAGTGGAACGTATGGCAGCGAGTACAGAGTCGTCTTGTCTTGGTTCGATTCCGTTGAAACCAAAGTAGGCACAAAGGCAAGGGTTCGGTGAAACTAGATCGCCCATGTTAATTCGCGGTGAAAAGCTCCCCATTGATCCGACAAAGACAAGGTGGTCACCACGAGTGATGATGCGCTTCAATTCCATCGCCGGCAGCGTATCGAGGGTCATGCCGACTCCATAGGCTGGCGATGTCAATGCCATCGAGTCGGAGCAAAACAAGTCCACCCCAGTTATGGATAACATGGACTCGTCAGCATTCGGAAACACCTCGGCAAGCACGGAGCGGAAACTCTCCTTACGTGGATTCCCCAAATTGATAACCGCATCCATGTCACCCCTCCTCCCTCAATTGATTTTGCCCCGAACGGCCGCGGAGACCTGTAGACCTAGGTCTACGGCTCGACACCTCTGTGAACAATTTGTGCGCGTCTCCAACTTGGCCTGTGGTGACTGCAAAACGCTCCAAGGAGCATTCAGACAAGGGTCACGGAATAGAATCTGGCTGGCGCCTCCGGCGGGGAAGTGACCACTTTCTTGGTTCCGCCCGATGTGATCTCAGCCTGAACGTAATAATCCAACAATGGCCCTCCCTCTTGCCATTTAAGCTCGCCGCCATAGGTTCGCCGGCTTGCCAAACTCATGGGTGAAGGACTCCACTTGTCTGAATCCTTCCCACGAGTGAATAGAGTAACGCCGGCCACCCGGCCCGCTCCCAGTACCACGGCAGAGATTCGGCCGTGCTCCCCCTTTCGGAGTGCGGTGGGGCGAGTCGGAACGAAGGCTCGTGTTAAAGCCTTTTCATCGCGCTGCCGCACCTCTCCAAACAGCCGCTCTACTTCGGGCGGCAGTTCTCCCAGGAATTCCTTCATGGAGGCCCGCAGCCGGTACAGCGCCAATCGTTCGTACTTGTTGTGCATTGAAGCCAGTTGTCCCTGATCATTCCGGGTGCTTACGATCTCCTGATAATTCAGAAATACTTCCCGAACCAGTGGCGCCATTTTCAGCCAAAGCGGTACACCTTCCGCCAGGACGAGATTGCGCGCGTCACCGGGACCTCTTTGCTTCTTCAATTCGCTTGCCTTCGTGAGTAATTGGTTCAGGTGAAATGCCAATGACCACGACTCTGAGTAAGGGGTCAGTAATTCCACGAAGCGTGTGAAGTAGTTGAGCCGCTCTCGCTCCGCCGCGCTGGAAGCGCCCTCGGTCAGTGCGCGAAGCTGGCGTGCAACTTCAGTCTGGGACTGCTTCACGCTGACAGAGGGTTCGTATCCATTCCAGAATTGGAACGCTTCGTCGTAATCACCTGTGTATTCGTCGATTTCGCTGTGGCCGTCCTTGATCTCCCCCGTCCAAGAGCACAGGATGAGCCGTTCACGGTCAGTACCTTCCAGCACCTTTGCCAGCTTGGCAGCGCGGGGTTCGCGTACCTGGGCGGAGGCAAACCCCTGGAAGAATTTGGCCGGAGTCAGCTCCTTGTCCCACGAATAGGCGGACTGAAAGCCAGCATCGACGTCCATGATCCGGTGCCGCCAGTGGATTCCGAGCAAACCCTGGCACCCATATTGCTTGGCCAGATCCATGTCCCGGACAAACCTCGACACATGGAATTGCGGCAGCCACATCGCCGGATCATCCTCCAACCACGGGATCGGCCAGCGTTCACGCCCTTCGAGCTTTCCGTACGCCTCGTTAACGGGATCCCAACCCAGATTATCGTTCAAGGAGGAGAATACGATATCCTCTGGCAGTTTCTTATGGAAGTAAGCAAAGTGCCTGACCACACCGCCCCAGCCGGATATCACCAGGCGTTTTCCGGGGGCGTGACGCTTCAGAAAATCGTACGCCTGTTGGAAGGGTGTGACGGAAAGGGGGATATCGCTTTTCTGGCTGGCCCAATTCATCTGTTCGTCTTCCCACAACCATACATAGTCCACCGTAGGATAGGATTCCAGCAGATGCGCTAACCGTGCTTCTAGGATGTCCTTGGCTGCCACCGACTCAGGGTCGATGCGCGGCCCAGGTGTCTTGGGATCTGCGGCAGCATAATGGGCTTCAGGCGGAGTCGCTGTGTAGATCTCATCGGGGATCTGGTAGGGCTCAAATCCCACGCCCGTCCGGATGCCAAGCTTCTGAGCGTATTCGAACGCCTCTCCCCAGAGCTTCTGAGCCATCTCCTGTGCCTCCCAGCAAGATCGCGCCCGGGTGGTCGCTTCAGCGCCGAAGACTTCCTCAGCAAAGAAATCCGGGGAACCCATGCCAAACCGTGAGGTGCGTTCTGGCAGATAGCCCCAGCGATTGGTGGCACTGGTATCTGTATAGGCCAGATGCCCCACGCCGGCATATTCAAATGAGAGGAACGATTCGGCCCACTGCTTTTCACCCGAGTAAACGTGTACGCCCAGTGTGTTGAACCGCATCCGAACCATGGCTTCGAGGTAGGCGCGCCAGTCCTCGCGGTTGTAAACAGTCACGCAGTTTAGGAAGTCCGGCCAAGGAACAAGGCCACGTACGCTAAACCGGGGCTGGGCCCGCCATGGTTCGTCGCTAGTGGGGAGGTGGAGCGAGTGCAGCGGATCCAGGGGATAAACCTCACCGTCCAGCCCAAAAAAGGCACCCTGACGCTCAAGGAAATCAAACACGGCGTAGAGGACGGCTTGAGATGTGGCGCCGATTAAGCGGACTCGTGTCGCCTTGCCGCCGCCAGGCTGGTGAGAGATCTCGTATGATTCCGGATTCGTAAAGCCTTCTTTCCTCGTGGACAGAAGGAAGACAAAGCCTGATGCCGGAGCTTCGCTCTCGCCGAGCACCGCCTGGACGGGATCCCGGGCAAGCCCCAGGTTGCGCAAGCCGCGTGCGACCTCGGAAGCCGCCAGTTGTTCAGTGAAGCCCGAGCGAGGCTCGCGCATGATCCACACCGTATCAGTCGATCCGAATTTGGCCTGCATCTTCAGACCGTTGGAGTTTGAAACTGACTCACCTTGGGCCAGACCCGGGTATGCCGATGCCTCCCCCCGGGCGGACAACGCCGCGCCCGCAATCAGCGGTGCTCCTCCCAAACCGAGAGCAGAGTCGTGCAGGAATTGACGCCGTCCGATGCGTTGAGATTGTTTCATGATGGCACCCCCAATTTAGAATAGTGGCTTAAACTTCATGCGTACTTTGCCAGCGGATATCTTCCAGCCTCATAAGCGGTGTCAAACAACGCGACAATGTTAGCCGGTGGCACGTCGGCTTGAATGTTGTGGCCTCCGGAAAAAATGTACCCTCCTCCAGGTGCCAAAGCGGCAATCTTACGCCGGACCTCCTCGGCCACCTCTTCGGGTGTTCCGCGCGGCAGGATGCTGGTATTGGCAATGTTGGAATAGAACGAGAGGCGATCGCCGAATTCTCGCTTGATGCGGATGGGATCACCATTGCCGCTGGCGGTGGGCTGCAGAGGGTGAACCACCTCCACTCCCACGTCAATGAGGTCCTGCAGGATCCAGTAAGTGGCTCCGCAAGTGTGCAGGCAGACTTTCCCATGTGTCTTGGATTTCACCAGATTAATCAGACGCCGATACCGTGGCTTAAACAGGGTCCGGAAAGTTGCGGGGCTCATGATGGGGCCATTTTGCATCCCCCAGTCATCGCCCATCCACCAGGCCTCGACGAAATCCCCAATTTCGTCGAGGTAGTGGGAGGTAAACTCCATCATCCATTCGAGGACGCGGTCCACCAGCAGGGCCACCAGCTCCGGGTCAGCGGCCAGATCCGACATATAATCCTCGAACCCCCGGAGTTCCGCGGAGAAGTAATACAGGGATGCCGCTTGGCCGGCCATTAACGCATAGTCGGTTGTCTCGTACAGCCGCCGGGCCTTCTCCCGCAGCCCCCGAAACCGGGAGGGTTCCGCGGGATCGGGGAAGGGGAATGCCAAGACCTCCGCCTTGCTTTTTCCCGCCAGCGGCGCGCCGACGTTTTCACAATAATAGCCACAGCGCTTGCGATAGACCCCCCACTCATCTTCGTAGCTCCCGTCCTCTTCCACCCGCAGGGTCCAATGCTCATTGGGATTCGCCATGATGTAACGCGTGTCGACACGAAAACGGTCCAGGACCCTCTCGTCCACCACGGCAAGACGCTGCATAAGGTCATAAACCGGGATGGATCCAGGTGCCTCGATCCGCAAATAGCCCAGCAGATTCCTGTAGGCGACCTCATTAATGCCGTTGTGAAAGTCCTGGCCAAAGTCGATGGGAACACGGTCCGGTTCCTCTCTTCGCAAGGCCTTGCGCAACCGTTCTCTCGAGGTCATGACTGCCATCCTCCCCGCATTCTGTGTAGCGCGGCACAAAACCCAGCGCACAGGATTTGCGCTGCCGGTATTGTAGCGCTCACCTTAAAATCAGCATCCTGGCGTTGCCCGGAACTATTGCTCCGCACCTACCAACCTGAAAGTCGGCGCGACTCATCCCTCTAGGCCCGTCGCACTTATCAGAGCGGCTCTGGGGGTTGGTGAAACTAGGTATCGTTTAACACTCGATACTCTTGGTCAAATCCCTTCACGCGTCCCTGGGCTCGGTACACCATGATGGCAAATTTCGTGGAGAGCTCCTGTCCAGCGTTCAGCCGAATGTCCCGCCCCAACTGTATTGCCTGGTCCAGACAGTCGGGAATGGCGGAGTAAAGCTCCAAGGCGATGTTGTAAGTGCGTCCGAAGAAGGGGGAACTGTAGAACCCACGATAGACATTCCAGATCAGCATGTACGGAAAAACACGTAAATCCCAAGACATGCCGATACCAAGGCCTAGGGCAGGATTTGTGATCGCATACCATGCTTCCCTGAGATCCTTGATGTAAATGTTGTAGGCTGTCTTGCGGTCTGGCGGCATGGGCCGGCTCACATCCACCAGCTTTCCCTGCTTGTCTGGCGCCATGGGCCAAGGGAACTCCATGTTGCATTCGAAAGGACTGTTCCCGGAAAAATCAGTTTGGTAGGTCAGCCCGGATGCGCCGGCGGGCAGATCGATCCAACACTGGTCATTCAAGAACGGTTTGCCGTAAGCGGGATGATGGCCCCACATCATGCTGAACGGTTCGTCCGCTTCATTCCGGACGGTTTCTTCAAACTCAATGTGGGAAGCCCCAGACCTGAGAGTTAGGGTCTTGGCGACGTAGAGCGGCGCCCGCCGCAGCCGAACCGTAAACCGAATCCTTACTCTTTCAGGTGTGTCTTCGAGAATCTGGTACTGCCACGGAAGAAACATCACCTCGCCATGAAACCCCAGATTCGTTCCCTTGTAATTCGTCGGCGAGGTGATGGAGGGGAGCAGTTCCTGCCAGCCGCCTTCATAAACGTCCATAAAGGAGCCTGCCTCGAAGGCCCGCGTCACCGGATTCTTATTGCGCGCGTCTACCTCCACGGGACTGCGCCACATGAAGTCAACATCCTTCGGTTTGTACAGCAACTCGATGATGTCCGTCCCTTTATCCACCAGGATGGTCGTCCGAATAATCTCGTTCTCGATGACTAGGGCTCCAAAGCCCTTGTAGACGATCTCCTGAAAACGGCATCCATAGTTGCGGTTGTGATGGTAGAAGTTGTCATAAACCAGCATGACGAATCCCCCTGCACGCGCTTGGTGACAAGCCGCCCATCACGAGCGCGGAGCCGCCCACGCGACGACGGTCTGGTTCATCTCAGGCGCTGTGGCCGGCCAGATCAGTTTCTTGCCTCCCGCCGTCTCGGCAGCTATGTAGTACTCAATATCGTTCTGCACGGACTCCAAGGTTGCCTGATACACGCCGCGACCCAGGTGAGTGAGATCCTGCTTGCGTAACTCTCCCTGCCCCAGCGGCCGCCAGTAGAGCACCGCCGAGCTGGCGGGTTGGTTATCCAGAACGATGACCCGCAGTTTCAGCTCCTCCCCCTGCTCTAGCAGCGTCCGCAAGATGGGAACGATCAAACGTGGCTCGCCCTGATACTCCTTGGGCGCGTGCGCGTCCGGCGGCAACTCCCGTCCCAGCATCCCCGCAATTTCCTGCCCCGTCTTCTCGATGCCCAGCAGGTTGTTGTGTCCCTCCCAATTCAGTACGCACTCGATGCCGCTGATCTCCGTCACCGTGGTAAGCAACAACCGGTACGCTTCGCCCACTTGTGCAACAAGTTCCTTGTAGATGGGCAGTACCAGGTCAGTGGCCAATTGGCGCCGCTTCTGCGCGTCCTCCTCCAGGCGGGCCTGCTTCAGGGCATTCTCCAACCGTCCCCAAATGCATTCCGCATGCGCCGTGGCGCGGGTGTACCGGAACTGGTTGAGCCAGAAATCGTATCGCTCCAGGTTGCCCGCCCCATGAACCGAAGGGCGCAACTTCTCAAACTGATCGACGTAGCCGAATTCCTGCTTCACGAACTCCCACGGACGATCATCCGGCTTCAGGCCGCCCGCCCCCCCGCCGTTGACGCCGGTCCAACTGCTCGGCAGGGGAATGTTCCCATCCAAGGCGGAGAAGATTGCAGCCGCCTGGCTGCTGGCGTCCTGCCCGAACATCGCCTTCGCCCAATCGGTGTAGAAGTCCTCCACGGGCAGGCCGCGCGGCTCGAAGCTGGTGCCCAACTTGCCTTGCAGGAAGGTATGGGTGGGGCGGTAGGGAAGCTTGTCGCCTTTATAGTCCTTATAGTCGTTGCCCCCGCATTTTATGCGGCGATGGTAATTCTCCCCCGTTACCTCGATGCCGCAGAGCAGGGCATCGCGCTTCTTCGCGGGGAAGTCGATGCAGAGCCAGCCGTCCGTGACTTCAATCCCCTGGAAGGAGCAGTCCGTCGCCTTGGACCGCCCGGAACGGGCGAAAATATCGAGCGATTCCAGCACTGTCCTCCCTTGGAGGGAAACGTCGAATACCCTCTCTCCTGGTGCGTTATAAAGCGGTTCAATGAATTTCAACGTCACTTGGTACTTCCCCTTGGGGAGGCGCAGGCGATAGCCCCTCAATCCGTACCAGAACGTTCGGTAGAGCGCGTCGTCCTGAGTGCCGGTAATGGCCTGGTCTTCAGCAACATCTGCCGTCGGTGTAGCGCTGGGGTTCCAGCCCAGGTCTTCGACGCTGGCCTCCTTGCTCACGGGCCCCTCGATATGGAACGTGCTGGGGGGCGGAAGCGGATGAGCCTTGCCAAATTCCGGATTCCAGCCCTTTTGATCCCATCCGGCCAGAGCCAGGGCGGCAGCCGAAGGCTCCGTGGTGAAGGTCCGGTACAAGAGGGTCAGCAGAGTGTTGCAACCGTATGCCAGGGCATCGGCCGAATCCTTGCGAATGCGCCCCACCCACAATTCCGGCGTCAGTATGGGAGTGTCCTCGTCAATCCATGGGATCGCCCACTTCGGACGGTCTTCGATGCGCCCGAAGGCCTCGTCCACGGGCGCATTGTAGGCGCGGCTGAATTCGCTCACTGCGACGTGCTTGGGTAGCACCTTGTCAAACGCCGCGTGGTCGAAATCCGGGCCCAGCACCCAGCCGCCCGTTCCCAGGCCGAAGGGAGGCTTTAGCTTCTCCCACGCCTTCAAAGCCAGCATCCATTCCTCGATCAGGGAATTAAACATGGCTTCGTCGTAGCCGCCCCAGTACCACGCCTCCTGGGTGAAGATGACGTAGTAATCCAGCGGATGGGCCCTCATGATGCGGGTGAAGATGCCTTCGTAAATCTCCTCGATGACCGCCGGTTCCGTTGGGTTCTTTCCCAGCTCCCGCAAGTGCTGCTGGACTTCTTCCGAGATCATGAGGGGAGGACCGAATTGCTGGAAGTTGAGCGCCTCGCCCGGCTTCCTCTTCAACTGGAGCTCAAACGGCGTAGGCAAGCCGCTGTCCGTGCCCAGGGCCGTCTTCATGCCCAGGGCGCGGGCCAGGCCAAACGCTTCCCGGAACATGTCTCCGGTGCGATTGAAAACCTCGTTGCGGGCCTCGGGGGTGGTCGGATAAGGGAAGTGGCTACCCATCACTTCCGCGCCCCAATCGTCGGCCTCAAAAAGCCGCGAACCACCGAACCGGTAGTCCCCGGTCTTCTTCGGCCGATATCCCCAGGTAAGCGACCGTGCCGTGTTCCAGTAGCTTGCCGTGGGACTGAAGCGCACGTGGCCCTGCTCGTCCACATCCTCCGGAAGCCCCACCCAGACCGCAGGTTCTGTGATTTCGGTGGGGTAGCGCGTGTAGGGGGGGAAAGGTGGATACGAATGGATCAGCATGAAGTTCATCCGCATTTTGGCCATCTGGCTGATGACCGCTTTGTATTGATCGGCGTTCCAAAGGTCCATGCCTTCCGCGTGCCCTCCCCAGGGGTGTAATCCGCGCAGTTCAAAGGCAGGCTTTTGCTTCTCGTCCACTGACGGAAATGACAGCGCCACCTTCTCCTCGGGGACGACGTCCTGATGCAGGTAAAAGCGGATGCCATAATTCTCCAGGAACCGATAGGCTCCGTACAACGCGCCGACGCCATCTCCACCCACAATCCAGACCTGTCTGCCCCCTTTTACGTCCGCGGTTTGGATCATGAATTCCTGGCTCTTCAGCGTGCTCGCTGCCTGGCTGATCGCCGCTGCCGATTGGAGGATGGGCCAGTCCCTGGCGGCGATAATTATCACGTTGCTTCCCGGCCGGCTATCGCCGGATTGGATGGGAAGAAGTTGCCCGGTGCGCAAGTAGAGATAACGCGCAACCTCCTTGGCCGCCAGACGCTCCAGCGCCGAGGCCTCTTTGGGCACCTGGATTCTCGCGCCCCCCCCGGGAGGGGCGGCATGGGCCATAAGCGGCCCTGCACCCAGGGTGAGAAGAGAGCCCTGAAGGAATTGACGACGTCCGATGGAACTTGTTGATTTCATCATGGCACCTCGGTAAGAAGTAGTTGCATCCTTTCATCGCCTGTTTTCTTGGCCCTGTGCAGCCAATTGCAGGATGTCGTGTTCAGATTCGGCCTGGCTGAGTGACGCAGCGGTGGCAAATTCCTTCTGCGCCGTCTGCTCTTCACCCTTTTGTCGGGCCAACTGGCCCAGCAGGTAGTGGGCTTGCCGATTGCGGGGATTGGCCTGTACGGCGGCACGCGCATAGTTCCAGGCATCCTCACTCCGGCCGACTTTCTGGCAGGCGTGCGCCAACTCGTACAGAGCATCGCTATTGTGAGGATTCAGACTCCGCGCCTTCTCCAGCAGTTTGATGGCTTCCTCGTCCTTCGCCTCCTTGCTAAGCAGGGCGCCCAGCGTCAGGTTGGCAGGAAAGCTGTTCGGATCAAGCCTCAACTCCTCGCGTAGATCCTGTTGGGCCTTGTCGAACCGTCCCAGTTTCCCCTCGACGGCCCCCAGCAGGAAATGAATCTGCGGCCAATGGGGATCCAGCGCATACAGGCTCTGAAACTCTTCGGAGGCCTGCCGGAATTGATCGAGTCCAAGGTAGGTCTCGCCGAGCAAGAAATGGATGCGAGGTGAGTTCGGCTCGGAAGTGAGGAGTTGCTGGAGAACCCTCTGCCCCTCTTCCATCTTGCGGGTATGCACATAGCAACCGGCAAGCGCAAAGAGTACCGTCGGATCGCCCTTCTCCCGGAAGAGGGCCAGCAAGCGAATTGCCTCCTCGTAACGGTCAAGCTGAACGTAGTCAAGACCCAGCAACTGGCGGGCCTGCGGATTCGAGGGTTCCGAACTTAAAAACCGTTCCAGGGACATTGCCGAGCGGGAGAAGTTTTCCTGGCGAAAATAGGCAATGCCGAGATTAAGATATAGCCCCAGTAATTGCGGGTTGATCTTCAACGCGAGTTCATACTCGCCGATTGCCTCTTTGAGTTTGCCCTGATGAGCATAGACCACTCCCAGATTGGCGTGGCCCTCTGCAGATTCAGGAGCCAGCTTCAAGAATTGCCGGTAGGATTTTTCTGCTCCGGCGAAGTCACCTTGAAGCTCCTTTTGATGCGCTTCGGTGAAGAGTTGGGCGGCATTGACCTGAGGCAGAGCATCCTCGGCTACGATCCCTAGAGGCAGGCTCCACGGGATGCCTAGCCAGAGCAGGAAGACGCCCATACTTTTGAAGAGGGGGAGAATACGAACTCGCTGGCCGCGACCTTGGGTAGTACACTCTGGAAGCTGATCTACTGGCCCAAACCTTGTCATGGGATGGCCGTACCTATTGGCGTAAGCTTCTCACCCTAGAAGCCGTGGCACAAGACTTCCTTCCAGGTATTGATCGGCGGGAAGAATCCACAAATGGCCTCGGAAACCCCGCCCTTGACTCCTTGGTGGGCGAAGAACGAGCGGGGCTCGGGAGACCCGAGCCCCGCCTAAGGGCAGTCCTGCTAGAAAGAAAGCCTCAACGCAAGCTGAATCACCCGAGCCAAATGGGCGCTGGTGATTTGACCAAACGCTCCGTCTCCGTAGGTGGTGTCCACTCCGTTGAAGTTGGCGTGATTCCACGCATTCAACATTTCGGCGCGGAACTGCACGTTGCCACGATCTTTGATGTTGAAGTTCTTGAAGAAGCCAAGATCCCATTGGTTCATGCCGGGACCCCGGATGAGCCCCAGACCGGCATTGCCGAAATGCCCAAAGGGCGGAGCCGCAAAGGCACTCGTGTTGAACCATTGCGCCACCGACTTCGGCCCGGCAATGGAAGCACCTGAAACGAGATCGGGGCGCGATGCCAATCCCGCCGTGGCAGAGGAGAAACCGGGAGTCAGAGGAAAGCCGGACTCAAAGGTGACGATACCGCTGGCTTCCCAACCTTTGGCCACACCACCTGCCAGTCCCGTCAAGCTGCGGGCGAAGGGCAGTTCATAGACGTAGTTCACAACCAGCACGTGGGTCCGATCGAATGAGACCTCCCCCCGGTCGGCTCGGCGGTTGTAGTAGTTCTGAGGGGTGGTTTCGAACAAGCCTACCCCCTTGGACCACGTGTACGCCGTCCCGAGTGTGAGGCCATGGGAGAGTTTCTTTTGCAGATTGACCTGGAGAGAATGGTATATAGAGTACCCATCGGTGACCCAATTGCTGATGCTTGACCATCCTTGATAGGGGCGCACGTAGTCAGTGGAGACGCGTCCAGTGCAGGGGTATGGAGTGGTTGCCGTACAGGCGATGCGGGGATCAAAGTCATACCCCATGGCGGGCAAGGGTTGATTGATGTTTGTGGTGTAGTTAATGTGGGATCCTCGGCTGCCCACGTATGCCACCGAAAGCATTAAGTTGGGTGTAAGTTCCCGCTGGACCCCCAAGCTCCAATTCTGGGCCATAGGGACTTTGTAAACTGGATCGACGCCGCCCAAGCTGGGAGGCGTTAAAGGAGCTGCTGCGCCTGCCGCAGGATTGTCGAACGGGGGGCTGAAGAAATTGGCAACCCTAGAGTACGGAGGATTCATAACCATACTGTACTCATCGTTGCCTTCAATCCGGTGGTACCCCATGCCGTAGCCACCCCGGATGGCCGTTTTCCCGTCACCGAAGAGATCCCACGCAAACCCAATGCGGGGTGCAAAGGTGTTCCAGTGATTCTCGGTCAGCCCCCGCGGGATTCCGTTCTGGCCAGGGTAGACGATTCCATTCATAGTATCTCCCGATCCCGCCACGATAATGCCACCGGGGGTAACGGTAGGAGCCTTGCCCGGGTTATAGTGGCTCACCATAAACATCGTGATCTGATCCGAATAGACGTGTGGGATGTAGAACCAACGAAGACCAAGGTTTAAGGTCAAACGTTTGGTGGCTTTCCAGTCGTCCTGGAAATAGATTTCCGCCTGGTGGTAGTTGTAATAAGGCATTCGATATCCATGCAATTCACCGTAGGTGTTCGGCAGGCCCAAAAGCGCGTCCGCTACGGGATTGCCCGTGAAATGCCCGTCGAAAGAGTAAGATCCTTGGCGTGACGGAACCGTCTGGGACTCGACTGGGGTAATCGAGAACATTCCGACAGCGCCAGCTTGGAGGCTATGGGTGCTGATCTGCTTGGTCAGGTCATCGCTAGCCATACTGACGTTGTGATGCGCCCACCAGGGACCCCAGAGGCCGTTGATCCCTCCCCAGCCCCCGGAGAAGTTCATGTCCGGAACCATATTGTGGATGTTCTCATTGAATACTAGTTGTGCGTTGTAGCCGGCGGGTCTCTGTGTCTGACCCAGGATCTGCATCCCGGGCGTACTCGAAGCGGGGTAGTTGCTGGCATAGTTGTAAGAGATTTCATTTAACAGGGTGGGACTAGCGACGGTTGTCATCTTCACGATCAAGTTTCGCGAGGGGATGTTGAATTGCGAATGCAGTGTCGGGAACGCGTCTCCCGTCCACGCCACCAGAGGATCGTTTTCGATCCACGAGTCCTGGATATACCTGACGAACACCCTCATCTTGTCCGTGACGTTTTGGTCCACCCGAATCAGTTCCTCCCGCCAGTCCTGCCCGGACGTGGCTCCAACGACATAGTTCAAGAAGCCGCTGGAAAGGGTGGGCAGGGGGAAGTTCTGCTTGAGGAGTAGTTCCACGTTGTTGTTGAGGCATTTGGGGTTGATCTGCGTCATCCCGGTTCCACCGACGCACGGCACGTCGTTGGAATCGGTCATTGGGTTGCCGGTGGCTTGATTGATGGGGTTGGTGAGCGGACCATAGCCGGTGAAATCACCGTTTCGCATGGCTTGCGTGGGCGTCGCAGAGTTCACCGGGGATGCCGTTCTTTGCTTTATCCACTCTTCCGACCAGAAGAAGAAGGTCTTGGTTCTGCTGGTGTTGTAATGCCCCGGAATGTAGAAGGGGCCACCCAGATTATACCCAAAATTGTTGTACCGCAGGGGAACCTTCTTCCCGTTAGCCCTATTGAGGAAAAAATCAGCGGCGTCCAGCTTGTCATTCCGAAGGTACTCGTAAGCCGTACCGTGGAAGTCTCGCGTTCCCGACTTGGTAACGGCGAGGATATTGGAGCTGGCCTCCGTCCCGTACTTGGCGCTGTAATTGCTAGTGAGAACCTTGAACTCCGCCAAGGTATCGGGGGCCGGGTTCGTCAAGGTTGAGCCTTGGTTCCCCATGTCAGTATTTTGCACTCCATCCAACTGGTAGCCAACGTAGCGCTCACTGAAACCGTTGATGGCATACCCCCGTTCGCCGTAAAAGCCCTTGCCGATTTCGTCCGCGCCGGTTTTTGACGCACCGGAGACCATCTGCTGAAGCTGCATGAAGTTCCGCCCCAACATGGGGATTTCGGAGATCTGACGCGTGGTCACCAACGTACTTTGGTCACCGGTCTGGGTTTGCACCATCGCGGCTTCAGCCCGCACCTCAACGGTTTGGGTCACAGCTCCTATTTGCAAAACAAAATCGATGGCCAATCGATCCGTCACATTCAACGTGATTCCAGAATGTACGGAGCGCTCAAAACCTGCTGCCTCCACCGCTACTTGATAGGTACCTACAGGCAGCGCTTCAGCGGTGTATACCCCAGCGGTGTTTGTTTCGAGCGTGCGGGCAGCACCCGTCAGGGTATTGGTTATGGTCACCGTCGCTTTTGGCACCGCAGCCCCAGATGAGTCGGTGACAGCTCCCGTTATGGTTCCCGCCGTTTGCCCGTGGGTCACCTGGATGCCCCAAAGGACTGCGAGCACAGCCAACAGCAGGTGCACATATCTCCTACACCACAAGCTTTTCATGTAGTCCTCCCAACTCACTCATTTTATTAGGATAACCCATCGACCCAACGCAACTTCCAAACTTTCAGTAATACGCTGCAAACAACCCTTTACCGGTTAAGAATTCATACACTCGGTGGTCTGGTTAGGGACGGCGCAACAACCTTTTGCCGTTAACGTTACCATTCCGAACAGCGTAATAGCACGCAGTGCCTGCATTGTCAAGTTTTTTTTCGACGTATTTTGGTGAGTTATTTTGGCAAGTTCCTGGTAGGGAATCGCGTGGTTTCGCTGTGGTTGGTAATATGGCAGGAGTTACGCTGCCCTTATCGACGCTCGGCGATTCAAGCCGGGAACTCCCTGTAAGGTCGAGGGTAGCGAATCCTTTCGGCAGACCCCTGGGATAACAGCCTCGGGGTGGCGCGTTGTCGACGCCAGTGACCGCAGCTTGAAGTTCTGATGTCAGGTCCAAATCTCCCGGCTCGCTGCCCAGGTTAGGCGATGGCTGGCTCCCCGCGGCCCATGATGGATTGGTCAGAACTTGCCTGGGTGTCTTTTGCCTCATATCGACGAGGCGCGGGCTTCAAATGGCGAGTCTCACGAAACACATAGAGATTTGATCGCATCACGATAGCTGGACTTAGGTGGTAAGTGGTCGGAATTGGGCGACCGTGAAGAGCATGCTCCGTGATGAGGCGTACCGCTGTCTGTCCCTGAATATAGGGACGCTGGTAGATAGAAGCATGGATGCTTTGTTTCTCAAAGAGCGGCACCATCTCCTCAAAAAGATCGGTGGCGATGAAGCGCACCTTCCCTGCCAGGCCGCGTGCCCGCAAGGCATAAAAGACAGGCAGGCAAGTCACAATATTTACGTACAAACCTGCGATGTCAGGATGCCTTCCCAGCATGTCGAGGCATTTTTGAAATGTCTCGTCATCGTCCTCCTGCCCTTCGATTACTTCAACGACCTGACCTCCATCACAGTACTGCGGAAAGGTGCAACAGAAGCCTTCGGTGGTTCTCCGATGCTGTTCTGTGTGCAGAAAGCCCGTGATCACTGAAACCCTGGCCCCAGGGGCAACGAACCGGCCCATGAGTTCGGCCGCTAGGCTTCCGACCAGGTCGGGGTCGATACAGACGACCGACGAGCGTGACGTGTCGGGCGCATCCGTGACCGCACAGAGCACCCGGATGTTCTTTCTTTCTGCCTCATCAATGAGCGGCTGAAGACAATGAGGCTCCCCGGGCGTAATGATCACCGCGTTGACATCGGTCCGCAGCATTTCCTTTAGCCGTTCGCACTCCCCTGCGCCCAGTCGATCAATGGGTCGGTACAGGACCTCGACACCTAGGGACTCGAAGCGGCCGCATTCATCCATGATTCCGTCGCGCAATTGATCGTAAAAGAAATGTGTCTCACGGGGAATGCAAACACCAATCTTTACGCTGGCATGCCCAACGGAGAGCGCGCGGGCCGCCAGGTTCGGGGTATACCCAACTTGCTTGGCAATCTCCAGAATCCTTATGCGGGTTGCATCACTCACCCCTTTACGGGCATGCAAGGCGCGATCAACGGTGCCAAGCGATACCTTGGCAAGCTTGGCGATTTGGGGGATTCCCATCCTCGGCTTGCCTCTTGCGTCTGTACTCTTCTGGTGTGGATTTCTCACGGAGTTTCGACTCCCTGCCTCTTCCGGCAACGCTACCGGCATCATAGAACCGCTACCTGATGCGTGTCAAGGGATCATCAATTCTGGGCGTAAGAGACGAAAAGAAGCCATCGGAAATTCATTTTATAGGATTGAGAATTTCCTTGCCCCTCGGGTGCTGTCTGCCCTCGTTGTGCACGAGAATTATGTATGTCGGACCGCTCATTGACGACAAACATTGTGAAAGGCCGCAAAGGGATACCTCTGCATTGCGAGCTCGTAGATTTCCGTATCTTGAACGGAATTTTGGGGGTCCGCGCACGGCATGATTGTAAAGAGTGGCCCGGGTCGCATCGATATTTCATGTGACCGGCTATTTTCCACTTGATTGGTCACGCCTCCGCTGTAATATAAGGTGCCGGAAATTCGAGAACAAAGAGGGAAAAATGAAGACCTTCATGACCGCATGTTTAAGTGCTCTTATATTGGTCAGTGTGGCGAAGGCCGCCAATTTCCACGTGGCAATGAATGGAAAGGACACAAATCCAGGGACCGCCGCCGCCCCCTTCCGGACGATTCAGCATGCCGCGGACGGTGCCCAGTCGGGCGATGTCATCACCGTGCACCGGGGGATTTACCGTGAACGTGTCAACCCGCCGCGCGGCGGCGAATCCGACCGGGCGCGCATTGTCTACGAGGCCGCGGCAGGAGAGGAAGTGGAAATCACGGGGGCGGAAATTGTCAACCACTGGGTGAAGGTGAGCGGCGACGTCTGGAAAGCGGTGCTCCCCAATTCCTTCTTCGGCAGCTTCAATCCCTACAGCGACCTGATTCACGGCGACTGGTTCGAACCGCTGAAGCGCAACCATCACACCGGCGCGGTCTATCTCAACGGCGACTGGCTTATTGAAGCCGCCACGCTGGACGACGTAATGAAGCCCGCCGGCGCCACAGGGCTCTGGTTCGGGCAGGTGGACGGGCAGAACACCACCCTCTGGGCGCAGTTCAAGGGCGTGGACCCTAATGAACGGCGGGTGGAAATCAATGTGCGCCAGACGGTGTTTTACCCGCAAAAGACCGGCATCAACTACCTCACGGTGCGGGGATTCATTCTGGAGTGCGCGGCCACGCCCTGGGCGCCGCCCACGGCCGAGCAGATCGGCGCGATCGGCGCGCACTGGAGCAAAGGCTGGATTATCGAGAACAACACCGTCCGTTACTCCACGTGTTCCGGCATCTCCCTGGGCAAGTACGGCGACCAGTGGGACAATACTTCCGCTAATACAGCCGAGGGCTACGTCAAAACCATCCAGCGCGCCCTGGTGAACGGCTGGTCCGGGGAAAACATCGGCCATCACATCGTGCGCAACAACACTATTGCCCACTGCGAGCAGGCGGGAATTGTCGGCAGCCTGGGCGCGGCGTTCAGCACCGTGACGCACAACACGATTCATGACATCCATGTCCGCCGGCTCTTCACCGGCGCGGAGATGGCCGGAATCAAGTTCCATGCTGCCATTGACGTCGAGATCAGTAACAACCACATCTATCGCACCGTTCGCGGGCTCTGGCTGGACTGGATGGCGCAAGGGGCGCACGTCAGCGGAAATCTCTTCCACGACAATGCCAGTGAGGATGTTTTCGTGGAAGTGCACCACGGGCCGTTCCTGCTGGACAACAATCTGCTCCTCTCGCCCGTATCCTTGCGAGACGTGTCGCAGGGCGGTGCTTACGTGCACAACCTGTTCGCCGGGACCCTGAGCGTCAACAACTACGACAGCCGCCAGACGCCTTTCATGAGGCCGCACTCCACGCAACTGGCGGGCTTCCACGACAACCCGCACGGCGATGACCGCTACTTGAATAATCTCTTCGTAGGGGGGGCGGACCTGAGCCGGTACAACGACGGACAAATGCCCTCCCGAATGGAGGGCAATGTTTTCCTGAAGGGCGCTAAACCAGGCAGATTCGAAACCAATCCTTTGGTACAGTCCGACGTTGATCCCGGCCTTCGCCTGGTGGAAGCGGCGGACGGCTTCTACCTCGAGATGAAGTCTGACCCCGCATGGAATAAGGAGCGGACGCGCCAATTGGTGACCACTCGCCTGCTAGGACGGGCCGTGATCCCCGACGCCCCCTACGAACACCCCGATGGCCAGCCGCGCACTATCAACAGCGATTACTTCGGCCACAGCCGGAATACGGCGAACCCCACTCCCGGCCCGTTTGAAAACCCGGGAGTAGGCGACCTCAAACTGAAGGTGTGGTGACGACCAGCGAAAACAGATCTACGCGATCAGTTCTGCGATGGAAGCGATAAAAGGGAGACTCTAGGAGAGTCACTTTTGTAACTTTCGGCGGCTATCCGTCTTAGATTTGCGTAAGAACAATGTCGTCCCTTTCGGGGACTATTCGCTGGGGCCTTCTCTGATACCCTGTAAGCAGAGTAAAGAATCAGGGTTCAGGCGCTTGGGATGCTGGCTCCCATTGGGGGGAGCCGTTCCATATTTGGGATATCCACGTTGTAGTATTGACAGTCTTTGACCTCTTTCATTTCGAGTATCCGATGGCGGGGATGGGAATCCCGCGGCTCAATCGTGCACTATGCTCGGTAGGAAACTCACCTTTAAAGCAAGGATCTGCTCTAAAAGCGTTAAGATGCACACCCCTACGGTGCCTGCGGCATTTGTTGGGCTTCGCATGCGCAGGCCCGTCCCAAGTCCGAAGATTGACGAAGCTCCAGCCACGAAAATCATTGCGATTTCAATAGGTGAGAATGTGCCGGAGATCACGTGTGCCCAGCCGAGGAGAAACAGCCAGATCAGGCTCATTAGAAAGAGCCAACAAAAAAAGCAGGGCGCCGCGGTCCATTTACTCCACCGCAAATCGCGCCACCCCAATATGACGGTCGGCCAGACTGGGATAGTCTGCACGAGGTGGCGAAGCACTCCGTGTGAGACCACACCGACCACGTACAGCGCAGCAATAAGAAGAAGCGCACAGATTGCCAGAGCATGTGAAGCTTTCAATTGTTTCACGGTCAGACCCCACGGCAATACGACTGCTGGATTGCAGAAATTCCAGAAATATGGCCCAGCTTTGCCCTAGTGTCGGCCTCGATCACATGCTTCGTGTCGATGCGAACATCTCCGCCGGGTGTTCATTATCGGGGATCACGGTCGTGCCCCATGCTGGCAGCAACAAAGCCGAAATTGCCCACCCGTGAAGATCGGTCGAACATCCGTGTGCGCGTCCTGGCGTAGCAACCCAAATCAGGTTGCCCGAACGATCTTGCGCACCCTTCCCGAAAGCTCACCATCCCCGTGTCTTCTTGAAAGGAATGGTGTGTCCAAGATGCCTCGAGCGCCCCCTTACTTCGTAGTCATGCGCGCCACCTAGGAAACGGCGTGAAATGCTGCGAATCACCTGAGTGTCCCTGCCGGTGTCCCTCCGACGTAAAAGGAGGCTATACCTTCGTGCAGGGCTAGCACCCGGTGTTACACGCAAGAAAGGCCAGCTTTAGCCCATAGCCCTATGGATTCGATTCGGAATTGGGGGAAGGAGCCAACCCTGGTCTATATCGATTGCGAGATAGCCCTTTGCAGGCGTCGCAAGGAAATAACCTGCATCCGTGCGGGTTTGTTCATGACAGCGCACCCGCATGGGACTTGTGATTCTGCCGCTCGGCATTCAGCCGTGGTTGTAATTGCCGCTTCTCGCGTGCCACGGAAAACCAAGGGCAAGAGGCGAATTTTGTTTTTGCCCACAGAGGAATCAGCCTTCTACACCACCCAAACGGGATTGTGCCCGAAAAACGCCCTTCCACGCCCGAATCCCGCCAGCCGCAATGCACTGCGCCAGTTGACGGCCAGGCGGCTTTTCATTCTCAATCTCTTCTGAAGTCTACCTGTCAAAACTAGGTTACCTGTGCGAAATGGATACACAGCAGGCGAGCACTCTGCAGTAGGCCTGCACCACGCATTCCGGCACGGTCTGCGGCCTCATAATCGAGGCTGTGGCAGTTGTGCTGTGAGTTAGAGCCCAAGAACGGTCAGAGGGAGGACGGTTGCGATGAGCCCCGGACCCGTTATCATTCTCGACACGTCAGTCATCAATAGGCTTGCGGTGGACAGGAAGGTGGGGGACCCGTTAATGGCGGCCCTGAACTCTGGATACGC
>Ga0187858_10001746_pt1 | contig 23470 bp, 15 predicted proteins | sample June2016WEW_8_15_FD_133015 | JGI IMG/M metagenome (GOLD analysis project Ga0187858, IMG submission 133015) | Peatland microbial communities from SPRUCE experiment site at the Marcell Experimental Forest, Minnesota, USA - June2016WEW_8_150 | ecosystem: Environmental > Terrestrial > Soil >...
CACGCGGCACAACCCGATCTCCACCACGCCCAGCGCGGGTTGCGCGACCAGCGTGTCGGTGAGCTCCAGGTTCTGCTGCTATTCCTGCTCGGGGCTGAACACCGGCGGCGGATAGATGTACGCGCTGAGCTTCTTGGGGAAGCGACCGGCGAGCGTTTGCTCGGCCTGTTCCAGACTGCGGCGGAATTCGGGGAAGCGCAGCGCCAGATCGCGCAGCATGTGCGTTTTCTGGGAGCCTTGGCCGGGGAACAGGAAGGCGACTTTTCCGCGCGCAGGGCCGAAGGCCAGGTAGATGCCTTGGGGGTCGCTGAGCGGCTGTTTGGCTTCGAGTGCGGATTTGGCCTTGGCTAGTTTCGCGCGCAGGTCGTCTGGGGATGTGGCCACGATGGCCAGGCGCGCTTGCGCCGGCAGGAGTGCCGGCGCGGCAGGCAGAGTGCCTGCGCCACTCGCGTCATTCCAGAGATGCAACTCGGCGGGCCATTCGGTTTGGGGTTGATCCGCCGGATCGCTCAAATCGCCTAGAAACTCTTCCATTACCGCGTGGAAATTGGTGCCGCCAAAGCCGAACGCGCTGACCCCGCCGCGGCGCGGGATTCCGGCCGGCGGGATCCACGGCAGAGCCTCGGTGTTGACGAACATGGGGGTGCCCGGCTCGAGCAGTTTCTTATTCGGCTTCTCGACGTGCAGGGTGGGCGGCAGGACTTTGTGATAGAGTGCCAGGGCAACCTTCATCAGTCCGGTTATGCCTGCGGCGGACTTGGTGTGGCCCACCATCGACTTCACCGATCCAATTGCGCAGCTCAGCGGCGCGGCCCCATCGGCCTGGAACACGTCGTCCACCGCAGCCAACTCGCTGGCATCGCCGAGCGTGGTGCCGGTACCGTGCGCTTCAATCAATCCCACAGTCGAAGGACGAATCCCCGCTCGTGCGTAAGCCCGTTGCAGGGCCAGGATCTGGCCTTCCAGGCGCGGCGCGGTCATGCTTTTGCCTTTGCCGTCGCTAGATCCGGCCACGCCTTTGATGACCGCATAGATGCGATCGCCGTCGCGTTCGGCGTCTTCGAGGCGCTTCAACACCATCATGCTGATGCCTTCGCTGATGGCGATGCCGTCGGCGGTTTCATCGAACGTGCGGCAGCGGCCCCGGCCGGACAGCGCCTGGGCTTTTGCGAAGCACAAATATCCGAAGGGGCTCTGCGCGGTATCCACGCCGCCCACGATGGCCATGTCGCTCGAATGATCCGCCAGCTCGCGCGCCGCCAGGTAGACGGCCGCGAGCGAAGATGCACAGGCCGCATCCACGCTGAAGTTCACGCCGCCCAGGTCGAACCGGTTGGCCACCCGCCCGGCGGCTACATTCAGCAGCAAGCCGGCAAAGGAATCTTCCGTCCACTCCGGTAGCTCCTGCAGCAACTCCGCCGGGGGCTTGCTGATGAACTGCTGGAGCATGGAGCGCACGGCATACTGCAAACCGACGTCGCCCAGTCCGCCGCTCAGGCCCAGAATCACGGAGGTCCTCTCGCGCGGGAAGTTGCCGTCTTGATAACCGGCATCGCGCAACGCCTGGTCCACGGTCACCAGCGCGAGCAATTGCAGCGGGTCGATCGATGGCAGCGCATTAGGCGGAATACCGTAGCGCATGGGATCGAACGGCACGGCATCCAGAAAGCCGCCCCAGCGCGAATGGATCTTATCCTTCGCTTTGCGGTCGGGGTCGTAGTAGAGGTCGATGTTGAAGCGCTCCTTGGGGACTTCCGTGATGGCATCGACCTTGTTGAGGATGTTGGCCCAGAAAGCGCGCACGTTGGGCGCCTTGGGAAGCAGGCAGCCCATGCCAACAATCGCAACGTCGAAAGGCTTGGGCGGCGGCAGCACTTCTTCGACGCGCGGAGGCTCGAACGGCAAGGCAAGTTCGCCGACCAATCTGGCGCCCTCCTCCGCAATGCCGGCTTCTGCCAGGATCGCGAGGCGTGCGCCGTTTTCCGCCAGCGGCGCGGCAAGCACTGCAGCCATGGCCGCGGAACGGCCGTCGGAGATGCCGGAGAATGCGATGCGCGAAGGCATTTCCGCCGGGGAGGCGCTGAGCAGCGCCGCGACGCGCGCATCGCTCAGACCTTCGATCAACTGCGTATCGGAATCCGGATTGGCCAGCGGCTCCAGGTGCGCAGATTTTTTGGCTAATGCCACGTGCTGGCGGATGGATTCACGCAGTCCGCGCAAGATTGCAGGCACCGTACGGAACTGTTGTGCCAGACCGCGCCAGGAAGCGTCCTCGACATCCAGCACCACGCCTGCCGCGCCACCTGCATACCATGCGGCCGCCGAGTGCAGGCCGATGCCGCCCGATCCCCACAGGGGAACCGGAGAAGCCAGGGGGAACTTGGCCACCACGCCGTCGAAGCCCAGATTACCTGCCAGAGCGGCCTCTTCCGGCGACGAGACCTCCAGCAGCGCGCGGCGCGATTGCGCCCGTACCAATCGCAACAGATCCTTCAACCGCTTGCGGCCGGCCGCCCCAACGATCACGCACTCGACTTCGGACGGCAGCGCGGCCAAAGGAGCTTGCGCATCCAACCTGACGCCGAATAGACCGCGTTCCGGCCGCCGGATGTGGTCCGGCGCATTCAAGATGAGGAATTCAAACTGTTCCGCCATTTCTGCCGTTCCCCGCTAGGTTACCTGTGGCGCGGAAACTCCTCTATATGAAATATTTAACTCGGATGTTCACCGCTACTTCACCGTGGAAGGGGCGGCGTCGGCTACGGATAGCCAGTCTTTCAGTATAGAGGGGCCGCACACTAAGCAGCAGTTATCTATGGATTATACCCCGTTCCCTTCAGCCGCCCTAATTCGGGGTGTCCGTTGAGGTCACGGATGGGTACTAGCTCATCTACGACAAGTCGGGGAACGGCCCCACCGGGATGGTCTCGACGACCCTGCCGTCCCGCACCAGCGCGAACGGAATGCGGCAGCGCTCAGCCAGGAGTTGGTCGCGCTGGGAGTCTCCGATCAGCAGGGAAGCGGAGAGGTCGATGTTCCACTTCTGTTGCGCCTCCAGCACCAGCCCGGGCCGGGGTTTGCGGCAGTTGCAGGCGCCCTCCTCATGGGGACAATAGAAAATATCGTCGAGGATGGCTCCCTGCGCCGCCAACTCGGTGCGCATTCTTTCATGCAGCGCCCGCAGATCTGCGTGCGACATGATGCCCAGCGCTATTCCGCGCTGATTGGTGAGCACGATCGTGAGAAAGCCGGCGGCCTTGAACAAACGGATCCAGGAGACCGCCTCGGGCAGCAATCGAAACTCCTCCCAGCGGCGGATATATTCGCCCTCCGGAGGCGCGGCGTTGATGACTCCATCGCGGTCTAGGAAGAGGCAGCGCCGCATTACTTTGCCGCGGCGAGGCGTTCTACAAACTTCTGGTGATCCTCCGAGGAGAGTCCCGCGTTCAGAACCGCCAACATCTTTGCGCCATCTTCGGCCCAGAACGCCGTCACGTCCAGCCACAACCCCGGAAAAACCAGCGAGCGGAGAATGCCATCCGGAGGATACTCCTGGTAAAAGTAAACACCATTCTGGAGCACGTGCCAGACGAGCCGTTTCCGAAAAAGTTCGGTGGTAATGTATTCTTGCACGCCGGCCCTTTGATAGAGCTTCCGCTTCGGTCCGAAGTCGACCTCGGTGGATGTCAGGCTGATCTCGACGGCTAGTTCCGGTGCGCCGGTACAATAGAGTCTGTCGTCCCCGGACTGCCCACCGTGCGAGCGCAGGTACGCATCGGGCTGTGGGGCGCTATCCAGCATCAGCCAAGTGCTGTTATTCCCGGCACGACATCCGGGCGTGGCCTGGGCATAATAAGCAAGCCACATGTGGATCAGCGTATCGAGACTTCCGTGTTCGCTGCTAACCGGTGAGGACACGTGCACAACTCCGTCAATGAGTTCGGCGTTCTTCAGGTCCGGGAGTTCTTCCCAAGAGCGCAGGAATTCTTCCACGGTCATCCGCTCGCCGGTGACCAATTCCGTCGTTGTGACCGCAGGAGCGAGCATGGCAGCGTTTCTCCTCTTCTCAGTGTACCCGCTAGACACTCGCCATACGGTAACCGGTGCGCTGTTGAAAAATGATCTTGCTGCCGTCCGGATCCAAAGCGATGGGGAGTTCCCGGTAGGCCTCCATGGCCTTGCGCACCGCCTTATGGTGCGCCGGATCGCAGCAGAGCAGCAGGAAGCCGCCGCCACCGGCGCCGCAGATCTTCCCTCCCGAAGCGCCCGCGCTCAGAGCCAGGTCATACATTTCTTCGATCTCCGGATTGCTGATGCCCTCGGCCAATTGCCGCTTGAGCTGCCAGCCATCGTTCAGCACCCGCCCTACTTCCCAAAGCCGCAGGCGGTCCAAGGCCTCGGCGGCGCGCAGGGCTAGCGCTTTGAGGCAGTGAAGTTGTTCAAGGTTAGTCTCCGTGCGGCTATCCTGCACGCTCAGGATGTTGCCAGCTTTGCGCGTACGCCCGGTGTAGAACAGCATGATGTTGCGGGAGAGCCCGTGGAACAGCTCCGTCGAACGGCGGAACTGCCGGACATCCACGCTATCGTCCTTGCAAAAACGAAACTGGCAGACGCCGCCGTAAGCGGCAATATACTGGTCCTGCTTGCCGATAGGCTTGCCGCAAATATCGATCTCAATCTCACAGGCTTCCCGCGCCAGTTGTTCGGCCGTCACCAACCGGCCCTTATAGGCGTACAACGCATGCAGCAGGCCCACGGTCACCGTGCTGGAGGAGCCCAGACCGGAACCTTCCGAGGGCACGTCCGCCAGCGTGGTGATCTCGACGCCGTTGTCCACCCCGGTGCGCAGCAAGGCCTCGCGCACCAACTCGTGCTTGAGATCGCGTACATTTTCCACGGTCTCTTTCTTCGTGTAGTTGACGATGATCAATTCATCGAAGCGCGGCACGACCACGACATACACATACTTGTCGATGGCGGAGCTGACTACGGCCCCCTCGTGCTCCCGATAGTAGCGGGCGAAATCCGTGCCCCCGCCGGCGAAGCTGACGCGCAACGGCGTCTGCGAAATAATCATAATTGATGTCCTCCCGGCGCAGACACAGCGGGCGCCGGCAAGAGTGCCGGCGGGCAGGCAGGAGTACCTGCGCCACGATGTTTCGCCAAATTCCAGTCACATTCCCCCGATAGCACGACAGGCGGCGGCATAGTCCGCCTGGGCGCTGTAATAATTCTCCAACGTACCTATATCGATGAAGTATCCGCGGATGGGTAACCCCATGGCTCGGCTCACCAGTCGCGGCATCAACAACCGGCCTACGTCGGCCGGAACACCATCAGGCAAAAACGGCCGCACTTCGCGGCGAAAGACATACATACCGGCGTTGCACAGATCGCCCTGAGGATTCTCCGGCTTCTCCCAGAATCCCGTAATGAGGCCCGTATCGTCCATCTCCACCACCCCGCAGGCGGCCGGATTCGGCGAGCGGAACAAGGCCACCGTTGCAATCCGATCGTGCCGGGCATGGAAGTCGACTAACTCGGCCAGCGGGAAGGTGGTGAGGTTGTCCGCATACACCACCAGGAAAGACTCGCCGGAGTCCACAAATTGCCAATTCGCCACAATGGTTCCGGCGCTGCCGAGGAGCGTTGGCTCATAGGCCAGGGTAATGGGGATGCCACGGCGCGCAGCCACAAATTCCGCGACGCGCTCCGCCAGGTGGTGCGTGTTGATGAGCACGGCTTCCACGCCGGCGCGCTCGCATTCCCGCAGCCAGAGCTCCAGCAAGGGCACGCCGTCAATCGGCACCAGACACTTGGGGGTGGTGGAAGTGATCGGGCGTAAACGCGTCCCAAGTCCCGCAGCCAGGATGATCGCTTTCATCTGTTCTCTCTAGCCCCACTTCCGGACGGACTTCGTGGGTCGCCCAGTTCGTTGGGGCAGAAATCAATAGTATCAAGGGGGATACCCGAAGCGTGGGTTACCACGTGACCGGTACTATTACCCTATGGAAACTGGCCTGAAGTGTTGGTTTCGGGCGGCGGCCCATGCTATCGTAACAAGATCGGTCTATAGAAATATGGAGCAAGAACCCCAGAAAGAAGCCTTAAAGCAAGTCGTCCCCGAGCCGCCCGCCACGCCGGCTGGCTCCGGTGTCCCAGGGACTGCGGAAGAACCCTCGCAGGAGCTACGGCCGGAAGACGAGGCCCTGGTTGTGGAACGATTGCGGGAATTGGGCTATATCGAGTAAATCCGCCGGGGCCAGCCTCCAGAGAGAACGGGTACCCCGGCGATCATTGGATCCATGCAGGCAAAACCGAACATCATTTTGATCACGGCGGATTCGTTGCGTGCCAATCACTTGGGATGCTATGGGTATCCGCTGCCCACCAGCCCTCGGATCGATACGCTGGCCTGTCAGGGAGTGCTCTTCGAGAACATGTTCGCCCCTGGCATTCCCACGCAGCCTTCCCATACCACCATCTTCACCGGGCAGCACCCGGTGACCCATGGTGTGGTGGCGCACGGCGGACGGGCCAAGCTGGCGCGGGGAACGCCTTTTCTGCCGGAAATTCTGCTGGAAGAAGGTTACACTACCTGCTCCGTAGATACCCTGTTTCGGGAGCGCATCTGGTTCGGGCGCGGGTATGAGTACATCATCGACCCGAGCCTGCACCATCTGTTTTACGCCTCCGTCACCCAGGAGGAGCTGAATGACCGGGCCTTTCACTGGATCAAGAGCGTCCCCAAGGGGCCCTTTTTCCTGTTTATCCACTACTGGGATGTGCATTATCCCTACGTCCCGCCGGAGCGCATGCGCGGCCTGTTTTACAACGGCGGTAATCCCACCGATCCGAACAACCACGCCCTGGATGAATGGTGGGATCATCCGGTCGGCGCCATGGCGAAGGATACCTGGCTGCGCACGTCAAACGGCCTGGTTACCGACCCAAACTACGTAACGGCCCTCTATGACCGTGAGTTGCGCTATCTGGATGAAGGCATCGGGGCGCTCCAGGACACGCTGGAAAAGCTGGGACTGGCCGAAAATACCATGATCGTTCTGCAGGCCGACCACGGCGAAAGCATGACCGATCACCGCATCTGCTATGACCACTACGGCCTGTATGACTGCACGGTGCGGGTTCCCTTCATCGTGCGCTGGCCAGCCGGTAACCTGCGGGCGGGCAGCCGGATCGGGCCGTTCCGGCAGTTGTCGGATGTCATGCCGACTTTGCTGGACGCTTCCGGCAGTTCCGTTCCCGAGGGAATGGACGGCAGCAGTTTCCTGCGGCAGATGCAGGGGCAGGAAGAACCCTCCGGATATGACCGCGTGATTGGATTGGAATCCACCTGGCAAGCGAAGTATTATCTGCGCAACAGCCGGTATAAGTATATACTGGCGCGCCAACCGGACCTGCTGGGGAATCCGGACCGGGAACTGTACGACCTGGAAACCGATCCGGGCGAGGATCACAATATCGCCGCGGACGAGCCCCAGTTGGCGGCCGGCTTGGAACGGGAAATGGAAGCCTTTATTGCGGACAAGATGGAGGCAGCAGGCCGGACCGAAGATCCTGTCCGGAAAGAAGGCGCGGTCGCCGTAGCAATCTGGGAACAACATCGAGGATGAACGAAATGGAAAATCAAGTCGCACCCCAAACCGATCTGAAGGCGCTCACACAAGCCTACCTGGACGCGTTTCATGCGCAGGACTTGGAACGCTGCCTGGAGTTTTTCGCCGACGACGCTACCGTCGATTTCAATATGACGGTCTATAGCGGCCGGCAAGCGATCACCGACTGGCATAAAGACCGTTTCGCCGCCAACCTGAAAATGGTCAAGATGAACACCATGACCGTGGATGGCGACACCGTCACCGTGGATGGCGCGGTCTCCTCCAAGAGGCTATCCGCCTGGAGGGTCAAGGCGCTGAGCGGCAGAGTCACCATGCGCTTCGAGGACGGCAAGATCAAAAACGGCAAGCTGTCGCCGCGCATGACGAACCCGTTCAACATGATCCGCGAGGACATGGGGGCTTGGTAGAGGGCGAGCAGGTGGGTTCCAAGGCTGCGCACACGCCAGCATCGCGCGCCTAAGTTCCGGTGTACTATACTGGTTTGGCGTCTGCCAGACGCCTGTGCGCGCGCCGCTTTCTGAATCTGCTTCCTGTGGAAACGCGCAAAGAGTCGGTCCTTCCTACATTGATCCGATCCACCTTCGATCCGTCCGTTCGCCATCGCACTAGCTTGACTAAGCGGATCTGGATGTCTCTTCCACTGCCTTAGTAGGATTAGGCGGCGCGCATTCAGCGCGCTTAGAGATCTTGCAGGCTGTAGCCGAACGCGCGCACTCGTGTTTCATGCCGCGTAATACATTCCTGGATCGAAGCGCTCGATGTCGGATCCTTGGCCAAGTCGAGCCACTGCGCGAAGTATCTCTGGTTGTGTTCGTTGGTGGCCTCGAAGGTAGTGGGGTGAGGCCGGAGTCCCAAGAACTCATATATGGCGCCCAGCGTAGGGGCCGGCTCCGACACAAGTGTTTCGTACTTGATCGTCATTACGCGCCGCAAGTGAGGGCGGTCCTTCTCGAAGGTCTCGTGTGCCACCAGCCAATGTTCCAGCAGCGAGTTCAGTCCCGTGGGGCTCCATTTCTCGGTGGCCAGCGAGACGGCTACGGGATGCCGCACGATGATCACAAAAGAGGAGTTCGGGAAAATGCTCTGCAGGAAACGTGTCCAGAGCAGGTTGGGCGGAGATTTTTCCAGCAGATAGCGTTTCGAAACATCCCAGTAAGGAAGCCACTGCAGAGCCAGCTTAACCTTGTTTTCAGGCGTCAGCAGCTCGGATTCCTCCGTCATGTGCGCGTCGGGAGCAAAGGCAAATTTGCCAGGTCCTCCCCAATAAATAGCCGGAGGATATACGGATTGCAGATATTGACCTTCGTCCTCGGCGGCGAGCCATTCATTGGCGTCCTGGTTGTTGGTAAACCCGCTGATCTCGGGATGCTCCCGCAGCATCCGGAACAGCAAAGTGGTGCCGCTGCGATGCAGCCCGCCTAAGAATACGAATGGATGTGTCCGCGCGATTTCCTGTGCCTGGCCGGGACTTAGCGCGCTGCTCGCGGCGGACGCCATGGCCGACTCTTCGCCGAGGGACTCTTGGGGCATTCCCATACGGTATCTTATTCGTTTTCAATTTGTCCAGCGGTCAGGCGGGGGACTATGGGATGGGGGACTACCGCTACCGCAAGTAGTAGTACCCAGGTTTAGCGCGCCGGCTGGCACTGCGTGGTAAACTACTGTGAACAACAGCGTTCTCAATCATAAATATTCTATTGCGGGCGTCTATTTTTGGAGCGGCGCCCCGCGGGAAGAGGCAAAATGTTCGATCGGTTGCGAGTTTGGGTGCCGTTTTTGGGTCTGGCGGTGTGGGGCGCGGGTTGCCTCCTGGCACAGGCGCCGGTGGGTTCCCTTACGGGCACCGTACACGACACCACCGGCGCGGTAATGCTGGGTGTCAACGTCACGGTAACCAACAAGGATACCGGTCTCGAGCGGCAGATGACGACATCGGACCAGGGCATCTTCAGCGCCGCATCCTTGCCGGCCGGGAACTACGGCATCAAGGCCGCGGCGGCAGGCTTCCGCACTCTCGAAGAGAGTGCCACTGTACAGGCAGGCCAAGTCACTAGTGTGGACCTGGTGCTGCAGGTGGGGGCCGAGTCCGAAGTCATCAGCGTGCAGGGTGAGGCGGCCCAGATCAGCTATGACAGCCATGAGATCTCGGGAGTGATCACGCACCAGAACATCGAAAACCTGCCGCTGAATGGCCGCAACTTCCTGCAGTTGTCCATGCTGGAGCCTGGCGTGACCGTGGCGGCCAACAACGTCGGCCAGTATAACAAGCAGTTTGACGTCTCCATCCTGGGCGCCAGCTCCGCCAACAATTCCGTGCGCATCACGGTGGACGGCGCGACAGTTCAGGATGCGATCACCGGCGGCACACAGCAGAACTTTTCACAGGAGGTCGTACAGGAGTTCCAGCTTTCTTCCACGAATTTCGATCTTTCGACGGGCATTGGAGCGGGCGGCGCAGTCAACGTCGTCACCCGCTCGGGCGGCAACGACTTTCATGGCAGCGTGTTTTTCTTCTACCGCGATCACAACATATCGGCTTTTCCGACGCTGGGGCACGAGCCGGGCGAGCCGGCCAGTCCCTACTTCGCCCGCAAGCAGGAAGGCTTCTGGTTCGGCGGGCCCATCAAGAAAGACAAGCTGTTTTTCTTTTCCAGCCTGGAGCATATCGACCAAACCTCCTTGTTTAGCGCCTTCCCGAGCGATCCGTTGTTTCAGTCATTTGGGACAAACGCCGCCAGCCCTTATCACGCTAACGAACTCACCGAGCGGCTGGACTGGCGGATCAACACCAAGAACAACGCCTTTCTCCGTTACTCGCACGACGGCAACAATTCCTTCGCGCCGCCCGGCATCGGCGACCTGCCCTCGGACTGGAATGTGAACACCAATTGGGCCGATTCCGGGGTCTTTTCGCTGATCAGCGTGATGACACCCGCCACTGCTAACGAGTTTCGTTATTCGTACACGTTCTGGTCCAACTCCAACCTTCCGCCGACCCTTGCGCAGTGTCCGGCGCCCTGCCTGGGTTGGGACTATGCCACCAATAGCGATGGCCCGATGATTACCATTCTCGGGGTGAATAACTTCGCGTTAGGTGAGGCCGCCAACGCTCCGCAGAGCCGCTTGTTGCGGCGGCATATCTTTGCCGACAATGTCAGTTCGCAAAAAGGCACCCACGCGATCAAGTTCGGCGGCTACTGGGAATATCAAAAAGGGACCGGTTCCTATGCTTATGCACAACCCGCGGCGATGGAGCTCTGGTCTCCCGAATTGGTACAGGCCTTCAATCAGAAGATCGCCGGCGAGGGCTATGGAGCCTATCAAGTTCCGATGATTCCTTCCACGTTCAATACGATCTCAAACATTCTGCAGTTGCCGGTAGACGAATTCACGATCGGCGTCGGCAATCCCACGCAGCCGCCTTTGTTCCAGCGCGGCAACGCCGACCACGACAATCTGTTCCACCTGTACGCCGAGGACACCTGGAAGATTCGCCCGCGCTTCAGTCTCAATTACGGCTTGGCCTGGTCCTACGAGAGTAACGCGCTCAATCACGACCTGACGAAGCCGGCGTATCTGGAGCCCATCTTCGGAGCCAGCGGGCTGGGGTATGAGCAGCACTCGCCGCGCAATTTCAGCCCGATGCTGGGCTTCGCCTGGACGGTGACGAAAGACAACAAGACCGTGGTGCGCGGCGGTTCCGCAATTTATTACGACACTTGGGACATTTTCAACCGGCTGATTGAACGCGTCATTCTGAGTCCACTTGGCGTCGGACGTATCCCGCTGCCGGACAGCGCTTTCTTCGGAACCATTTCCGGTATTCTTGGCTTCGGGGGTCTGCCGACGGCGATCCAGCCGACCAGTTTGAGTAGCGAACCCACCAATTTCAGAGGACAGGGACTCGTGAATGATTTGGCAACCTTCGTGAAGGGTGCCGAGGCGGAGCTCAATTCCGGTCTCCCAGTTCAAAACGTTGATTTGTTTAAAACCGGGCAGGGTTTGATCCCGCAGAACTTTCGTCTGCCGTATTCCGAGCATGCCAGCATCGGTATTCAGCGAGAAGTGCGCAGCGACCTGCTGATCAGCGCGGATTTTGTGTTCCGGCAATACATGCACCAGTTGATCACCGATGCAGACCTGAACTACTACAACAGCGCAGCGGGTCCGGTGATTCCGAAATGCGGTCCGGGGCAAGCACTCAAAGTGCCTGAGGAATGTTCCGCAGGCCCCATCGAGACCGAAATCTCCGGAGGCCGTTCCCACTACAAAGGGCTGCTGCTGAAGGCCGACAAGCGTTTCTCGCACCGCACGACGGGAACGCTGGCCTACGCCTACGCCAGCCAGGTCGGCTATAACGGTCTGGTCGACAACAGCAACTGGTTCGCGAGTTGGGGTCCGCAGGCCGGTCATCAGACACTCACCGGCTCCATCGTGGTGGTTCTGCCCTGGGGCGTCCAGGTCTCCGGCATCAGCTCGTTTCAAAGCGCCACGCCCTTCCAGCCTTTCCTGACAGGTGTCGACTTAAACGGCAACGGTGTTTTCGCTACAGCCGGCGAGAGTCCTTTTCCCGGCCCCCCTCTGCCCGGCGGCGGATTCAACGAGTTCGGCGTCGCCAAGAACAAAGCGGACTTGATTCAACTGGTGAACCAGTTCAACCAAACCTATGCCGGAAAGACCGATCCGCTCGGTCACCCGATCCCGTTCATCACGCTGCCGTCGAACTTCACGTTTCCGCGCAGCTTCAATTCCCAGGACCTCCGGGTAACCAAGACCTTCCGGCTGTCCAAGGAGCGCTGGAAGCTGTCGGTTATTGGCGAGTGTTTCAACGTGTTCAACATTGCCAACCTCACCTTCTACAACGACGTGCTGAATGCGCCGAACTTCGGCCAGGCATCGCAAAGGACACCGAACATCTTCGGCACCGGCGGTCCCCGGGCGTTCCAGTTCGCCAGCCGCTTGACCTTCTGACCGACGCGGCCCCCAGGGTGGTACCCTGCCGGCTCGGGGGTGTGAGACGTCTGTGGCGTCCGCGATGACCCTGATCATGGTCAGGCTGGAAACGTAACTGGTGAATCGCCAGACCCCGCCCCGCCGCAGCCTTCCCACGCGACGCCAATCTGCTTCTGGCGCCGTCACGGACGGTTTCCGCCGCTGCTGCCAGGGTTTCGCGGCCCTTGCTCATTCAATATCGAGGGTAACCGTATTGAATGTGGTATTGATGTCGTTCACCGAATCTTGCACGGATATCACCAAGTTCACCAAACCGCTGCCGGCCAGGGAATGCGGGATCTGCACGTTGACCTGATCCAGCCCCGTGTATCCGCCCTGAGCCCCGGCGTACTGTACCATAAGGCTTTGCCCATTGATCTGCGCACTGATGGCGGAACGCGACGAGACGTGGCGTATGCCAGTACCGAACAATTCCACAACCACACTGTCCGTAGCGTCGCCCAGGCTGATAGGCTGCGGCAAGCAACTGCCTATGGTGCTGCCACAAGCGAACACCTTTTCGAAGAATTGACCATTCGAGCTTCCGGTGGCCGGATAGCCCGTGCACGTGCCGGCACAGACCGCTATCGCAGCGGCTACACCAATACCGTTCTGATTCGCGGTATACAGGCCGGGCGCGACCGCCTCGATCAGGACGATGCCGGTGGTTTCGGTGCCGTCGCCGCTGGTAATGGTTACCGAAGCCGGACCATACGCCGCATTGCCGGGCACATAATAATTCACTTGCATGGGCGACGCTGAGTACATGGGAACGCTGTACGTAAGATTGGCGCTGTCCACCAAAGTCATCGTGCTACCCGCGAGAGTCGTAGGGAAGCTGGCGGAACTCGTCACCGCAGACGAGGTCGCCAGGTCCGTGCCAAACACGCTCACGAGGGCATCGGGAGCCACCGTGGCATTCGCATTACAGGGATTCGTCGCCGTGCCGCAGTCCGGGTCGAAAACGTTGGGAGGGAGCGTGGCATAACTAGCGCTGGAGATGCTGACGGCCATTTTGATCCCCGCTTGCGCGTTGGGATTCTGTCCACTCACGTCTGCCCGGTAGCTTTGGGCCGTGGACGTAAGCTGGCCGGCCGAAAAGTTATTGATCACCGCAGAGTTGTACACGGGGTCGTCGATCTTATCGTGCCCCGTAGTGCCATAGGCAAAGAATGTCTCCGTGGTGAAGACCGTCAGCGCTTCCATCCCATTGCCCGCTGCGAATTTCGACATACCCTGCAGCCAATTCGTATCCAGTAACGCAAATGCCGGGTTGGCCGCGCCTAAAATTGAAAAGTCGTCCAGCGAAGCCGTCAGATAGCCCTGTGGGGACAGCGCGTTGGACGGTAGCGGGTTCGGAAGGTAATGGGGCGAGTAGGTCTCTTCTACATATGCCCCTTTGTTATTGGCGTGTGCTTCGGTTGCCCATTGAATATATGTAGGGAAGGTGTCGGTGTTATAAACGTCCATGCCGATCAGGTCCAGGCACCCGCTGTTATCGGCAGCTCCGGCGCAGCCGGAAATATTCGTGATCCAATCCTGCATGTAGGCGCCTTCCTGTTGGGTCAGCGTAGGGATGGCGCCGTTTTGGAACGCTCCGACAGACAGCCTGGTCCGCGGAGAGGCCTTCCTGAGGACGGGGATCATGGTCAGAATGAAATCGTGCCAGTCCTGGTTGATAGGGACGCCCATGCTTCCTGTAGCGGTCGTAGGCTCATGGACAATCACGAAAACATCGGGTTGGTAGCGGGCCACCAGTGCAGGATAATTCTGCATCGCCACGGTTTCAAAAGTTTGGAACGTTATGTTCTGCCCCAACTCACCGGGCGTGAATTCCGGATTGATGGCCAACTCCATCCCCAACTGGCGGATATGCGTGACCATGGCGTCGTACAGGGCCGTAGCTATCGGGTCCGTGATCGAAGTAACCCCCGGGTTGAACTCTACCCGCTGCACACCGGCGGCCTTCAGACCATCCACATAGCCGATCAGCGTCGATTGCTTGGCGCCGTCGACCACCATGCCATTGGCGTAGGGGATATTGCCCCCGTAAATGAGCGGGTGGGACGCGCTGGACACGGCCACCGCCTCGATCGCGGCACTCGCCGCCGCGATGAACTGATTGCAGGCGGAATCGCACGTCTGAGAGGCCAAAGGCCGAGCACCCAACCCGAGCAATACCAGGAGAGACGCCGTTGCCAGAACCGCAGTTGGATGCGAAGACATCAAATTAAACCTAACACCTCCCGCGGCTTCAAGTCGCTCTAAACGAACGGGTAATCGTGTTTTAGGAAACTGAAAGGGTCCGGCATGCCTCGGGAGCCTCCTGTTACAGTACTGGCACTAACAATTGGCTAACGGCTTGACTTTCCGTTGCTAGTCCGACGATAATTAATAGCCAGTTTTTGCAATGAGTTACCGGCCCGGCTGTCTGATTTTTATCTTGATGCGCATAAGCTGCCCTTCGGGCACGCGCACGGCGCCCGGCAACGAGTGATTTCCACACGAGAGGGTATTCTTATGGCGTCGCCGCTCCGCGTTTTCATTTGCAGCGTAATCTGCCTGGTTTTCTCCGGCCAATGCTTGCTGGCTCACGATCCACACGATCCCATCGCCTGCATGGCGCTGTCCCCTAACTTCTCAAAAGACCGGACCATTTTTGCTGCGACTGGCCTTCTGTCCATTAAAGTAGGTATCTTCCCCATCCTGAAGTCCAGCGACGGAGGGGTCACCTGGACGGTTGTCCCAGGCCTGCCGAACAATAACGCGATCTTGTCCATTGCAATTTCACCGGGGTACAGCCAGGATCAAACCCTTTACACTGCCGGCGCTGGAGGGCTTTTCCGGAGCACTAATCAGGGGGCATCGTGGGCCGCCCTGACGACGCAGTCGCTGCTGAGCGTGACTTTATCGCCGAACTTCGCTACAGACAACACGCTTTTTGTAGTCACCAAAAACAACAGCATCCACATGTCGACAAACCGCGGCCAGACATGGCAAACGCTGTCTGTGCCGGCATCGCTGACCGCGGGCCTTACCGTAATGGCGGTGTCTCCGAATTACGCTACAGACAAAACGCTGCTGTTAGGCAGCGGCGCGAACGGCATTTTCAAATCCACCAGTGCCGGCTCCGCTTGGACTGCGGTCGCCACGGGCCTGACTTCTCAGGTGAACGTGCTCGTTTTTTCGCCAACTTTCAGTACCGACGACACGGTCTTTGCCGGAACACTTTCCGGTTTCCTGGTCTCCACGAATGCAGGCAGTTCGTGGAAGGCGTCCAATTCGGGCCTTTCGGATACAAAAGTGACTTCCCTGGCGTTCTCTCCGCACTATTCGACGGACTCGACTCTCTGGGCCTCAACTGCGGTCGGCGGCGTCTTCCAATCCACCAACCAGGGCGCTTCCTGGACGCTGGGCGGCACCGTTTCACGCACGCTCTCGAACCTGACGAACATCCATTACCAAACTGTGTCCGCGGCCATCAGCGGCAGCGGCATCGCGCTCTATCTGGGAATGTATGAAGGGGTGTGGACATCCTCGGCCGCCTCGATATCCTGGCAATACATCGATGTATTGCCAACCCGGCTTATCCGGCACATCAACCTGTCACCCAACTACGCCAACGACCAAACGGTATTTGCGAATAGCTACGGAGGCGCGAACTTGTGGTCCACCACCGGCGGCGCGACCTGGACCTTCCAGAACACCGGAATGCTGCTCCCCTTCACCGACGCCTCGGGCATCTCTCCGAATTACGCAGTGGATGGCACGGCGTTTAGCGGCGATGCCGATGGTTTGCAAAAGACAACCAACTTCGGAGCCACCTGGCTCAAATTGACAGGGAATGGGCAGGCTGATTATCCCAGGGCCTTCGCTATCTCGCCCAACTATGCGGTGGATTCCACTGTACTTGTCGGAGCTACCAATACGAATACCGCTTACGAAGGTCTGTTTCTTTCCACGAATGGCGGCAGCACCTGGACCGCGACGAACGTGATGGGCACAACGGTGACTGCGATTGCCTTTTCACCGGCTTTCGACTCGGACCGGACGGCGTTTGCCGCCAATTCCCAGATCGGCCTGTATAAATCCACCAATGGCGGCGTTACCTGGACTTTGCTCACCCTGCCAGCCACCTCGCAGCTATGCACGACAGTGGTGGTTTCCCCATCGTTTGCCGCAGACGGAACGGTATTTGCGGGCGGGCTCACCGGGGGCATCTTCAAGTCCACCAATGGCGGATCGAGCTGGACGGTGCTTCCTCAAACCAGCACCCTGAGAGCCTTGGACATTCAGTTGTCCCCAAACTTTGCGGCCGATCAAACCATGTTTGTCGGCACCTTCCAATCCGGGCTCATGGAATCCACCCAGGGCGGGCAGAATCTGGTCCAGATAACGGCATTCCCGGATAACCTCGTCCTGGCAGTGGGCCTTTCGCCCAACTTCGCAAGCGACGATACTATGTTCGCGTCTAGCTATCATGGCCTTTTCAAGTCCACCGATGCGGGCGCCACTTGGACCTACACCACGGAACCCTCCCGCATCGAGGATACCCAGAACGTCACCAGCAACAGTCCGCCCCAGCAGCCTCCTACCATTGTCTATAGTGGCGCCTGGTCGAGTATATCTGCGCCGGTGAATGCCAGCACGTCCGCTTACACGATAACCGAGGCGTCCGGGGCCACCGCGACTCTCACTTTCACCGGTACCGGTGTGCGCTGGATTAGTGTGACCGGGCCCACCCAGGGGAGCGCTACGGTTCAGCTTGACGGCGCCACACAGGGCACCGTATCTCTGAACTTGAATGGAAGCGCAACGACCACTGAATACCAGCAGAATGTCTGGGAGCAGCACGGACTTTCCTGCGCCCATCATGCGTTCACCGTGACTGCAACGCCACAAGCCAAACAAACCGTCACTGTGGATGCCTTTGACGTCTGGGTGGACGGCTGCCCGGGAACAAATTGAAGCGGCTTGTCTCGATACTGCGTGGAGGTCTACTGGCCGGCGCCTCGTCCTCAGAGGGGCGGATTCGCTCCTTACGTTTCTGTTGCAGTTGACCCATCTCGGTTCAGCAGTTAAAAGTCGCTCGGGAGTTGCAGCGCGATCTTTTTCCCTCCGATGCACCGCATGGTTTCCGCGGCAACCCGCTTTTGCCGGTACAAAACGTTTTGCTAGAACCGGACGACCAGACCACCGGCACCGGCGTGAAAGTCGTCGCGACGGTGCCCGATTGTGCAGCGGACGGCCAGCGCCAAGTTCAGGCACGCCTGGGATTGAATCTGTTCGGTATGGGAACCGGCTTCGACTATGGACCTCCAGATCCGAAGGCCCCGCGGCCGCAGCCCGGGTCGGGGCAACGGCTGAATCTCTCAAAGCAGACTCCTTCGCCGACCCGCTACTCAATTACGTTGTGGTAACCGGCACTATAGCGGACATGGGCGACAAGTTACCGAGCGTGTCGATCGCCTGCACGCCGTAGTAGTACGTGGTCCGTGAATTCACCGTGTTGTCCGTAAACGAAGTATTTTTCGTCGCGCTGACCTGGCTCAAGCCGGAAGGCGAGGTCCCCCGGTAAATCTGGTAGCCGGCAATCGGCAGGCCGCCGGTCGAGGCCGACCAAGTCAGCTTCACCTGCGTGGCCGAGGTCGCCGTGGCCGTCAGCTTGCTGGGCGCCGATGGCAGCGCTAGCGTCGTGACTGCAATGACGTTCGACATCCCGGAACTCAGCCCGCCCGCCACCGCCTCCACCCCGTAATAATAGGTGGTCTGCGGCGTCAGACTGTAGTTGTCGAACGAGGTGGCCGTGCCGGTCAGTTGCTGGATCTGGCTCATGCTCGTCGGAGAGTTCCCGCGGAATACAAGATAGCTGGTAGGAATCACGCTCCCGGCCGAAGCCGACCAGGTCAGGTCGATTTGCTGGGTGGAGACCGCCGTCCCCGCCAGCTTGGTAGGCGGATTCGGAGGCGCCGAATTCGGCGTCTTGACGGCCACGACGGCCGGCTGCGATACATTGAACGCCAGATCGTACGCCTCGATCTGGTAAGTATACGTCGTGTATCCCGAAAGCCCCGTGTCCTGAAATTGTGTTAGTTCAGTGGTGGTGAGCGGCACCCCATTGCGCCACACGTAGTACCCTGCAACACCCACGTTATCCGTGGAGGCGCCCCAGCTCACGTTCACGGCTGACGGACTCACGGCGATGGCTGTGGGGTTGGTGGGAGTCGACGGCGGAATCGTATCCGGGGGTGAGACGATCGACTGGTAATAACTTATCCCCGTGCTGCTATAGCTGCCTTGCTGCATTACCAGAGCCGATTGGGAAACTTCCTGGCTGAATAGCTGACTGGGTAACAGATTCGAAAGGCTGATGCTGTATGTCAGGTAGGCCGAAAGCTCTTGCGTATCGAACGGGTTCATGAAGATCATCTTGGAGTAATTAGCCAGATTCACGATCGTCTGCAGGAACGCTGTGTCCTCCGGTTCCCAAAAGCTGAAGGCCTCACGCGACTCCTGCGTATCCCCGCTCAGCACACCCCATTCACTGTTCCGGACCTTCCGCAGCCAGGTCTGCGACAGCGTCACCGGCTTGCCCGCCGCTTGGGCCATGCTGACGATGGTCAAGGCATTTTGCCAAAAGTTGTCGTTCGTCGGTGGCCCCAACTCGTTGATCGGAAAGATGTGCATGTCGATGAAGTCCAGCGGGACGGTCACACAGGGCTGCGTAGACGAACACTGCTGGTCGGTGAAGCCGGCGATAAACCCCTGAAAGCCCGTTAGCCACGATCCCACGCCAGCGCCTATCTTCATGTTCGGCACCCTCGCCTGCAGAACGCTGCTTGCGGTCTGGTCCAACATGCTTATGGAACCGCTGACAGTGTTAACGTTGGTTTGCCCGGATTGCGTGGCTTCGGTGTCAGGCTCTTCCTGCAGCACGTAGTAATCCGGCTGCATCGTCTGGGCCACGACTTGCGCGGCCTGCGCGCGGGCCGCCTGATATTGGGTCCAGTTCAGAGTCGGGTAAAACGCCGCCACCTGCGGGCCCCATCCGGACCCCAGACCGCTGGGCATCATGCTCTGGCTTTCGACGATGAGCTTGAAGCCCTCCGCTCGCACCGCCGCCGCCACTTGCGCATAAAAACTAACGTATTGCTGATAATCCGTCTGGCTCGAAAAAAACGGCTCGTACAACATGGGAAAACTGACTTCCACGGCAACGGCTTGAACCCCAAGAGCTTTTAGCATCGTAAGGTCGTTCTGTACGGATCGCATGCCGCTCAGTAACTGCGGCCCGTTGTTGGAATTGGCATTCGTCAACTCTCCTGTATAGAGGACCGGATATTTAGATCCGTTCCAAAGACCCTTGAGTGCGGTATTGAAATCGCTGAGGTCACTGTTGAGCGTGTTATAGAGATCCTGATAAACCGGGGGCACCGGCGGCGCTTGACCCCGACAGGAAGGCAAGATGGACAGCATCAGAATCGTCACCAGACAGGGGACAGACTCCGGCAATGCAAAACAGCGTAAGATAGGCTTCATAAAACTCGATGGCGTGTTGCGCGATGGCACGTGACGCGCGAACCCACGCTCACCTGTTCTCGGTTGAGCTAGCCTGAAGAAATTGGCTTTCATTAGAACGGTGTCTCGAGCCATCTGATACTCTCATCGGCCACCGTCGTTGGTTCAGTATAATCGGTTATTAAGATCTTTGACTAATAATGCCCGCCGGATTAACCTTAGGCTACTGCAACGGGTTTATGACACGCTTCGCCTATCTTCATGTGCAGCCCCCGTGAACTGGAAACGCTGCACTTACCCAGTTTCGTTCCCCCGGGCGGTCTGGCCCCAAACAAACCACCCGCATGTCTCGTCGAAGCTGGGAAAACATAACTTTCGTAAGTATCCGCGCGCTGGGCGGACACACCTCAAGCGACACAAACAATCCAAGGACTCACGCGGATAGGTAGCATCCCCTCCCTACCGCGTATTCACAAAGAGATACAGATAGAAACGCTACCATGGAACAGAAGTCGCGGCGTCATGGTACGGCGGTATGCGATGTGCCGTTTATCACTGTACAAAACGGTACACAGCCATAGGCCGTGAGCGGTCTGATCTGCTGAAATAGGGAACTACACCCGGCGCGGCAGGCGACTTAGCTAGCAGCTAGGGAGACTCAGTACATCTCGGGATCTTGCAGGCTGTAGCCGAATGCCCGCACGCGGGGCTCATAGCGCGCGATCCAGTCCTGGACGGAAGCCCTGGTTTCCGGGTTTGTCGCCATTTCCGCCCATTGCGCAAAGTATCTTTGGTTGTGTTCGGTGGTGGCTTCAAATGTGGTTGGATGCGGTTCTACCCCCAAAACCGCATAGATCTTGCTTAACGCAGCGTCCGGCGCGGCGATTAGGGTCTCGTACTTCACCGTTACAGCCCGCTTCAGGTGTTTCTGGTCCGCTTCCGCGATCTCGTGCGCTACCAGCCAGTGTTCGATTAGCGAATCCAGGCTCCGCGTGCTCCATTTAGTCGTTGCTAGCGAAACGGCAACCGGATGCCGCACGATGGTTACGAAAGAGGTGTGCGGGAAAGCGCTCTGTAGGAAACGCGTCATCAGAATATTGGGGGGAGATTTCTCTAGCAGATAGCGCTTCGAGAGGTCCCAGTAAGGAAACCAGTCGAGAGCCAGTTGCGCTTTGTTGTCCGGCGTCAGCAACTCGGATTCCTCGGTGAGATGCGCTCCGGGGGAAAAGGCAAAGCTGCCGGGGCCTCCGTAAACGATCCCCGGGGGATAGACCGACTGCAGGAATTGGCCCTCATCCTCCAGGGCCAGCCATTCGGTGGCGACCTGATTGTTCGTGAAGCCGCTCATCGCGGGATGCTCCCGCAACATCCGGAACAGCAAAGTGGTGCCGCTACGATGCAGCCCGCAACAAAACACGAAATGGTGCGCCTGCGCGATCTCGCGAGCCTGTTCCAGACTGAGCGCGCTGGCCGGACCTGTGGTAGGCGTCGTCATCGGTTCCCGGGATTCCCGCTGCATCCTCCATAAAGTAGCACACGTTGCTGAGCCGGAAATGCTTCCGGGAACCGAACCGGCAAGGGGGACGGAGTTTGTGGTGCTCCACCCCCTGCCGGCTCAACCTATAGGAGATCGAATTTACGAACGCTTGCCTAATAAAATTCTAGACGCCTGGCGCCGCTCCGTAAAGAACCGGTCGTACGGTACCGGGTACAGTCCCCGATATAAACCGAACCGAGTTCCCCGCTGGACCCACCGGCATACCAGTCGGCAAGCGGTATCCTGGAATAAAGCAGTGGACTGGACGGCATCTCAAATACAGAGCACTCAGAAATGCGCGAACCTTGCGAACGTCCACTAAACCGCCGATCTTTCGTTTCGGCCTCGCTCGTCTTCCTGGCCGGCACGGCCTGCACCAGCGACGCGCGCAGCGCCAATCATCCCGCGCCAGCCGCCAAACACGACCCCGGACCAGTCCGGCTGGTTGACTTCTCAGATTCCGGAAAGAGAATAGGAATTGTGACCACTGAAAAAGTAATCAAAAACGACGAAGAATGGCAGCGCCAACTCACGCCCCAGCAATTTGCGGTCACCCGCAAAAAGGGTACGGAGCCGGCTTTCACGGGCAAATATTACAACCTGCACGAGAAAGGCCTGTACCGCTGCGTCTGCTGCGGCAACGCCCTGTTCAGCTCGGACACCAAGTTCGAGTCCGGCACCGGCTGGCCGAGCTTCTGGGCCCCCATCGCCAAAGAGAATGTCGCCGAGGAAACCGATACCAGCTATTTCATGACGCGCACCGAAGTGCTCTGCCGCAAGTGCGATGCCCACCTCGGCCACGTCTTCCCCGATGGGCCGGAGCCCACCGGTTTGCGCTACTGCATGAACTCGGCTGCCCTGCACTTCATCAAGGGCGATGCGCCTAAATAAGCGCACCCTGCGCATCCTACCCCTGGGGTCGAATCGGACATAGGGGTGCACGCCCGATGCGAATTACTATCGACGCCGTTCCCCTGCTGGTGCGCAGCGCGGGCGTCAAGAATTACCTGTTCCACTGGATCGTGCACCTGCGGCGCTTGCTGGGCGCTGCACAGGTCCAGCTTTTTCCTATCCTGGACCGCCTGCCGGAGCTGAATCATGAGGGCTCCATCGCGGGTCCGCCAGGAACGCTCGCCCGCCAGGGTCTGCTCTATGCGCTGAACCTATGGCCCAATCACGCCTGGGACTGGATCGGTCCCGCGGCCGACATCTTCCATGCGACAAAGTTGCTAAATCCGCCGCGCCGCCCCCGCCTCACCGCCACCCTGCACGATATGACCTGCTGGCTCCTGCCCGAATTCCACCAGCCCGCCAACGTGGCCGCCGAGAAGCGCTTCGCTGGGCAGATCTGGAAACGGGCCGCCGGCCTGATCGCGGTTTCCGAGAACACCCGCCGCGATGCCGTGCGGGTGCTCGGTTTGAACCCGGACAACATCCGGGTGATCTATCCCGGAGTGCCGGAACCATATTTTCAAGCCACCATTGAGACAGGCGTCGCCACGCGGCAAAGGTATGGACTCTCGCGCCCGTACGTCCTGTACGTAGGAACCGTCGAGCCCCGCAAAAATCTGGATTGCCTGCTGGATGCCTGGCGAACTCTGGCCGCCCCAGTGCGCGACGAGTTCGCGCTGGTATTAGCCGGTCCGGAAGGCTGGCGGTCCGCTGCCACCATGGCCCGGTTGCGGAGCCCCACCGCGGGCGTACACTACCTGGGTTATGTGCCCGAATACGATCTGCCGGATATCACCGCTGGCGCGGCAGTCTTCATTTATCCGTCGCTTTA
>Ga0187858_10001748_pt1 | contig 23463 bp, 20 predicted proteins | sample June2016WEW_8_15_FD_133015 | JGI IMG/M metagenome (GOLD analysis project Ga0187858, IMG submission 133015) | Peatland microbial communities from SPRUCE experiment site at the Marcell Experimental Forest, Minnesota, USA - June2016WEW_8_150 | ecosystem: Environmental > Terrestrial > Soil >...
AAAAAGCCCCGCACCATTAGAGCAAGTCCTTGAATATTCTCTCCAATTATGGGATATTAGATCGCCGGTCTTTCAAAGGCCCCACCCTTGACTGGATACAATAAAAGGAGGAAAGAACTACGTGAACAATGTGCTGGACCATATTGAAGACATTCTTCTCATGGGGGCGGGGCCGTCACTCGTTACTCCCGAGGTCTATTCCGCTCTGAGTAGAAATACGCTGGGCCATCTCGACCCCTACCTTCTCACGATCGACGATGAAGTCAAGGCGCTGCTTCGACGCATCATGAATACGAACAACGATTTTACCATCCCCATATCGGGGACAGGGTCGGCCGGAATGGAGGCGTGCTTCGTCAACCTGGTAGAGCCGGGGGACAGGGTCCTGGTCCTCATTAACGGCTTTTTCGGCATGCGCATGCACGAGGTGGCTTCCAGGCTCGGCGCCCGCGTGGACACGCTGGAGTTTCCCTGGGGCACACCGGTCCTCGTCGAAGAGGTGGAAAAACAGATTCGCCGCGAACCTTACAAGATGGTCGCCGTCGTGCACGGCGAGACATCCACGGGCGTGAGAAACCCCGTCGCCGAGATCGGTTCCCTCCTCAAGGGGAGCGATACCCTATACATAGTAGACACCGTAACGACCCTCGGCGGCATCAAATGCGCCATGGACGAATGGAATTGCGACGCCCTTTACAGTTGCACCCAGAAATGCCTCTCCTGCCCTCCCGGCCTTTCGCCCTTTTCGTTCTCGGAAAAAGCGATGACTACGGTCAAAACGCGGAAGACTAAAGTGCCCAACTGGTACCTCGATGTGGGCCTTCTCGACGATTATTGGGGCAGCAAGAGGATCTACCACCATACGGTGCCGGCAAACATGATCTACGGACTCTGTCAGGCCCTCCTTCTCTTTTTCGGCGAAGGGCCGGAGAAGGTGTACGAGAGGCACATGCGAGCCCACCTTGCGCTGGTCGCCGGGCTTGAGGAAATGGGCCTCGAGATGTTTGTCGAAAAGCCCTATCGCCTGCCCACCTTGAACGTCGTGTCGGTGCCGGCCGGGATCGACGAGGCAGCGGTCCGCAGGCGTCTGCGAAAGGAGTTTAAGATCGAGATAAGCGGAAGCCTGGGGTCTCTCGCAGGAAAGACCTGGCGCATAGGCATGCTCGGGCATACGGCGAGGGTGGAGAACGTGGCCCGCCTTCTCAACACCCTCCGGAAGGTGCTTTAAGGCCGGGCACTTGGGTGTCACGGCCGGATCACAGGGATTACGCGCCACCTATTCCTCCAGGAAGCGGAGCAGCTCCTCATGGTAACGGGCGGGAAACTCGAAACGCGGGATATGGCCCGCGTTCTGGATCTCCACCAGCGCCGCGCGCGGGATCAGTCTGGCGGTTTTCCTCCCCAACTCCGGATAGTTCCCCGCCAGCCGCACAAGTTCCTTCTTCATACGCGCCTTGCCAACGACCGTCCGGTCAGACTGGCCGATGATGAGGAGCGTCCTGGCCTTGATGTTCGGGAACTCATGGCAGACGGGCTGTTCGTAAATCATCTGGTAGGTCAGGGCCGATGAAAGCGCCTGCCGGGGATACTCGCCGCTCTTCCGCATACGTATGGCTACGTTGGCATATTCTTCGTACTCCGGCTTCCAGGTAACGAAGTAGCCTCTGATATACTTCCTGATTCCCTCCTCGGTGGCCTTCAATTCGTTCTGATAGGCCTCCTCGAGGGAGATGTAGGGAACCAGTTCACGGTAATCTTCCAGCCCGATGGGGTTTTCAAGTACCAGCGCGCTGACCGTGTCGGGGTAGAGGAGCGCAAACCTGGCGGCGACCATCCCTCCCATGGAGTGTCCCACGATCGCCGCTTGCTTGATGCCTAAAGTGTCAAGGAGTTTTTTCGTGTTTGCGGCAAAAAGGTGAAAGCTGTAATGGATGTCCGGTCGGGCCGACTTGCCGAAGCCTAGCTGGTCGGGGACCACAACCCGATAACCGTTTTTTGACAGCACGTCGATGGTCTCCTTCCAGTAAGCACCGAAAAAGTTCTTCCCGTGCAGAAGCACGACGCTTCTCCCGTTGGCCCGTCCCGTCGGCGCCACGTCCATATAGGCCATCCGTAGGTCCTGCCCCTCGATGGCTAGGGAGAGGAAGCTGACGGGGTAGGGGTAGGGGTAACCCTCCATGGAGATGGATAGCGGGGCGAGCTCGGCAGTGCGGCCGGGCGCCGAGACGAGCAGCAGCGCGGCGCAGAGAAGCCAGGCGGCGGACACTTGGAGGTACGTCATATTCTTTCTCCTTTCTGTGCAATTTGATCATACTATCCTTAAAGAAGGTACGAGGTAAAATGAATATAATGCAGGAAGCGTGTGCTGGCCTCTTTATACTACACGGGGGATCAGTCTGGTGGGCGACATTCGGCCGGAAGGATTGTTTCAGGGTCCGAGCGGCCGGGGGATTATTTCACACGTTTTGCCCTGCCCATGCACGCCTTCTCGCCTCGAACCTTGCGCTTCGGTCAAGAAACTGTCTTTTTGTAGCAGCCCCCCGTCAGGGGAAGATTTTACCCGGGTTCAACAGCCCCTTCGGGTCGAAGGCCCCCTTAATGCGCTTCATCAGGTCTATCTCTACGGCAGACATCTGGACGGCCATGTAGTCCTTTGCCGTCAGCCCTACCCCGTGCTCTCCAGTGAGCTTGCCTTCCATCTCTACGGTCTTTCTGTATATCTCCCCGAGAAGCTCGTGGGCCTCGGAAGTCTCCGCAAAATTTCGCCGCCTGTACTGGATCGTCACGTGGAGATTTCCGTCGCCGGCGTGGCCGTACGTAGCTATGTTCACCTTCTTTCCCGCTCCGCTCTCCTTTATGGACCGGGCCAGGTAGGGCAGCCGGTACCTGGGCACCACAACGTCCGCCTCCAGGTGGTCCTTCCCCAGGGACTTAAGGGCAGGGAGCGTTTCCCGCCTGATGCGCCATAGCCGCTCTGCCTCCTCGTCGTCCCGGGCGAGCTTCGACTCTATCACTCCGGCGGCCTTTTGCGCCAGGTCGAACACCTTCGACACGTCCTCGTCTACGCCTTCCCGGTGATTCCCGTCCACCTCGACGAGCACCATTACCGCCGCATCCCTTCGCAGATCGGCCGATGCCGACAGATAGTCCGCCACGCAGTTGATGCTCGTATTGTCCATGAACTCGATAGCGCACGGGACAATACCGCTCGCAAAGATCGAAACGACGAGGTCGGCGGCTGCTACGAGGTCATCGAGATAGAAGATGCAGGTGCGGCGGAAGGCTGGTTTAGGAAGTAGTTTCGCGATGATCTTTGTCACCACGGCCAGTGTCCCTTCCGACCCCACGATGAGCGCTACGAGGTCGTATCCCGTCACATTCTTCACCGTTCTGCCGCCCACCTGTATAATATCTCCGTTCGGAAGGACCGCCTCCAGCCCTATGATGTAGTCCCTGGTCACGCCGTACTTCACCGCGCGCGTATAGCCCGCGTTCTCGGCTACGTTGCCGCCCAGGGTGCTCTCGATGGTGCTGGACGGATCCGGCGGAAAGAAAAGGTTGTACTTCTTGAGCGTCTCCTGCAGGTCTGCGGAGACTACGCCCGGTTCTACTACGACCTGCATGTTCTTCTCGTCGATCTCCAGGATCCTGTTCATCCTCATGAGGGAGAGGAGCACACCCCCCGCCACCGGTAATGCGCCGCCCGAGAGGCCCGTTCGCCCCCCCTGAGGCGTGACGGGCACGTCCGCCTCATAGGCAAGTTTCATGATCTTTGACACCTCTTCCGTCGAGGAAGGCAGGACGACCACGTCCGGCATGAACCGCATTTCCGTCGCATCATAACAGTAATGGGCCATTTGCTCCTTGTCGGTGACTATCTGCTCGTCCTTGAGGAACGAGCCGTACAGGCCGACGAGCCGTTCCACCTTTTCCTTCATCTTCTTCAGACCTCCTTACTTTGGAAGAGCGCCGGAGGGGGGCAAAGTCTCAATGGAACGCCCCCCTCGCGGGACCTTTTCTACTTGGGGGGCAGACTGGGGATCATGCCCGGAAAAACATATGCCTGCAACAGGACGATCAGACCCACGATGCCCGCCAGTGCGATCGAATGCCAGAAGACCTTCCGGAAGATGGGGCCGAGGGCGTGGGAGCGCTCGTAGGGATCCTCGTAGCAGGCAGCGCAGGCCACCATGATAGACTGGGCGTCGATCATCTTGCCCATGACGCCGCCCGTCGAGTTGGCCGCTACGATGAGAACTTCGTTCAGATGCAGCTGCTGGGCCGTGATCCTCTGGAGGCTCCCGAAGAGGGCGTTGGAAGCCGTGTCGGAGCCGGTGAGGAAAACGCCGAGCCAGCCGAGGTAGGCTGAGAAGAAAGGATAGAGGGCACCCGCCGCTGTAAAGGCAAGGCCGAGGACCGCGTCCGTCCCGGCGTAGCGGGTGAGGTAGCCCAGGCCCAGCACCTGGCCGATAACGAGCACGGGGACCTTCATGCGGCGGAGGGTGCGCACCGCAGCCTCCGCCCACTGGGCGGGGTTCATCTTCAATGCAAGCCCGGTCAGAAGGGCCGCGACAAAAACGCCCGTTCCGGCTGCAGAGAGCCAGTTGATGGCGAATATGGCGCCTTCCGGCTTCGCGTTGACGGGCGCTACCGGCGGCATCCTCATTACAATGTTATGGAGCGCCGGCATGCTCCACTTGGGCAGTGAGAGCGTCCCTGCAAACGTGGAGCCGAGGAAGGTCGTGTTGATCTTGACGCCGGCCAACAGGTCATTGAGGTACGCCTTCCAGGACGGCATGCCCCAGAGGGCGCAGCAAAGGATGAGAATGGCCCAGGGCACCCAGGCATACGCCGTCTGGCCGACCGTGTAGGGATACTTCCATCCGCCCTCTACATGGCTGTCGGTCGTCTTCGCGTGCGCCTCAGCCGCCGCCTCGGCCCGTTCCCCCTTCAGGAGGAAGCGCCTCTTCGGATGCCAGACCTGCAAGAACAGGGCGGTGCAGATGACCGAGAAGACGCCTGAAACAACGTCGGTCATCAGGTGGAACGAATTGGTCTGGGACGCCGCGAACTGCATTATGGCGAAGGAGCCGCCTGAAACGAGCGTGGCAGGCCAGACCTCCCAGACGTCCCGCCACTTCCCCTTGTGCATGAAGACGAAGGTGGCCACGAGCCAGAAGGGTACGATGACCGAGACGAAGGGGAGCTGCCGCCCCGCCATGGAAGATAGAGTAAGCTGGTCGAGGCCGCTTACCTGGGCCAGCGTCACGATGGGGGTGCCGATTGCGCCGTAGGCGACGGGCGACGTATTTGCGATCAGGTTCAGCACGCACGCCTCGAAGGGCGCAAACCCGAGGCCCACCATGACCGCCCCCGCAATTGCGACGGGCGTCCCGAAACCGGATGTGCCCTCTATGATGGCGCCGAAGGAGAAGGCGATCAAGAGCACCTGGAGGCGCCGGTCGAAGGAGATGTGGATGATCGACTCCTTGACGATCTCGAACTTTCCGGTGGTAACGGTCATCGTATAGAGGAACATGGCCGCGAGGACTATCCAGATTATTCCTAAAAAACCCGACAGCGATCCGTAGGCGAACGCCGAGAACGCCGATTTGAAGGGCATGCCGAAGGCCAGGCAGGAGACGACGAAGGCCGCCAGCACGGCGTAGAGGGCGGCATAGGGGGCGCTTATGCCGAGATGCCGGGCGCCCGCCCTGTCTCTATGGGGATGGAGGGCAATGAAATAAAGGAGCACTAGGATGGGGACCGCCGCAATAACGGTCGAAAGAAAGACATTTCCCAGGGGATTGTAATTCTGGTGGTACATTTCATACCTCCTTTCTTGTACGGCTCGTTCCCACGGGCTTACTCCGGGAAAGGGCGTGGAGCGCCGCAGGGCGTTTGCGACGTGCTTTGAAGCTCTTCTCTATTCGAACGGTCTCGCTCACCTCCCTCCTTGCCGCACAGGCAAGACACCTTCTGAAAAAGGCATCCCTTTCAAAGGTCCTCCGAAGCTTGCCCGTCCGCTTGACAGTCCTTTTTATTCTTCCTCACGTCCTCAAATCTGTCAATAAAATTCGTCCCGGTGACTATCGCATATGGGCATGCTCGTAAAAAACTGGGACGGCAGGTAAAAGGCCGGGCCGGAGGTCGCTTGCCAAAAAATTTAACTCACATTAAGAATTTTTAACTTTTTTACTTGACAATCTACTCGGCCGCCCGGTAATATTAAAAAACGTTAAGAAAAGGAGGTCGAAAGTTTTTGGCAGCGGCAAAGTAAAACCAAAATCGACAAGGAGGGAAGCATGAAAAAAGTCTTACTGTTTGTTCTTGTTTTATTTTTGGCAGTGCCTGCCCTGAGCTTCGCGGGGAGCGCGACGAGCAGGTGGGATCTAACCATCGGCGGCTTCGTTAAGGTAGACGCCGGTTATACGAACCAGGCAGCCGGCCCGGCTCCGGCGGGTCTCGAAGAGTATTTCGCCGACCGCGACAACGCTTATGGCAACCAGAACGCGTCTAACAAGGGCGGCAGCTTCGGAATGGCCGCCGGCCAGACGAGCCTCAACTTCCTCGTGAAGGGTCCGGACACCTGGGGCGCGAAGACGACCGCCTTCATCCAGGGGAACTTCGTCGGACAGACCAACAACAGCGGCTACGCCGGCACGCGGTACGGGACGTTCACCCTGAGCCACGCGTACATGGATTTCACCTGGGCCACCACGAAGCTCATGGTGGGCTACAACTGGCAGTCATGGGGATTCCTGCCTTCCTACAACTTCCTCGGCCTTTATGACCTTCTCATTGCAGGCAGGGGCAACACCGTGCCTCAGATCACCCTTACCCAGCAGATGGGGAAGAGCTTCTACGGGACTTTCGGCGTACAGGAGCCTTACAACATGCGCGACCAGATAGGCGGCTCGGCGAACCTCGGCCAGGCTGTGTATCCTACGACCAGTGGGACTTTCGGCGCGGCCACTGCGGGCCAGAATACCGGCGTGAGGGTCACGAGCGAGATACCCGACGTCGTGGCGGAACTCGGCTACAAGTCTGACGCCTGCGGCAGGATCGGGCCCAACGTACTTCAGTTTGGCGTTGGCGGCATGTTGGGACAGGACAAGGTCATCTTCACCGATCCTTCCAACACAAGGACGTACAGCACGAACAACGTGCCCAGGTGGGCCGCGGCTTTCAAGGCCTTCCTGCCCATCATCCCCGAGAGAAACCTGAACAAGGCGGGCGCCCTTTCTGTGTCGGGCAGCGTCTGGACGGGCCAGAACCTCTCCAACTTCTTCCTCGGTGCCAGGGCCATCGCCTCCCCTACCCCGTACAACGAAGCCTCCAACGCTGCAACCAGCGTCGCGAGGAACTACGGAGTGCCCGTGACGACAGGCGGCTGGGGGCAGATCAGCTTCTACTTCACCGACAAGGTCTACTTCAACGGCCTGTACGGCTACCTGAGGAACAACGTGAGCTCCTACTACGGCAACCTTTTCCCGAACCAGATCAAGCAGAACACGCAGTACATCGGGAACATACTCTATGACGTGAACCCGGCCGTGAGGGTCGGCCTGGAGTATACTTACATCAGGACCGGCTTCGACGGCTTCGGCCTGAACAACGGCGGCAACGCCGCTCCGGCGAACGGGCAGCTCACCGGTTATACGACGGTGGGAACCCTCCTCGGCACGTCGGGCAGCGTCCAGTGTGCAAGGATCGCCTTCTGGTACTTCTTCTAGAAGCGCGAGACCCAAAGGAGTTACACGCAGGGGGCCTCGAGGCCCCCTGTTTTTTTGCCCGCCCCTGTAAAATGTCCTGCCTGTCCCTTCCCCCGCCTGCCTGGGCACGCGCCGGCCGCGATTGCACTCCCCCCCTCGTCTCGTGTAGACTATAAGGCGGTTTTTGCTGCATTTCAGGTTGGGAGAACTGTATGCTTTCGGTGATTAACCTTACGAAGAGCTATGGAAGCCAGGTAGTTTTCGATGCCGTCTCCTTCACGCTCTCCGAAAGGGAGCGAGTGGGCCTGGTAGGAAGGAACGGGAGCGGGAAGACCACTCTGCTGAGGCTCATTACCGGCGAAGAAGAGCCGGATTCGGGGACCGTCAACGTCCCCGGGAATTACGCCATAGGCTATCTCTCCCAGACCCTCTCCTTTGCGGAAGGCACGGTTCTCGCGGAGGCCTCCTCCGTCCTGCCGGCGGCAGAGGACGGGACGGACGAGACCTACAGGGTAAAAGCGGTGCTTTCGGGCCTCGGCTTCACTCCGTCGGACTTTGCAAGGAACCCCATCGAGCTTTCGAGCGGCTACCAGATCCGGCTCAACCTGGCCAAGGTGCTGGTATCGGGGCCCGACCTTCTGCTCCTCGACGAACCCACCAACTACCTCGATATCGTGTCCGTCCGCTGGCTGAGCCGTTTTTTGAGGGAATGGAAGGGCCAGCTCATCCTCATCACCCATGACCGGGCCTTTATGGACAGCGTGGTGACCCACGTAATGGGCATCCACCGGAAGGGGATAAGGAAGATAGCCGGATCGACCCACAAGCTGTACAGCCAGATACTCCAGGAAGAAGAGGTGTACGAGAAGACTCGCCTGAACGACGAACGTAAGCGCAGGGAGATCGAACAATTCATCAACCGGTTCCGCGCCCAGGCTACAAGAGCGCGCGCCGTCCAGTCGAAGATCAGGATGCTAGGCAGGAAAGGGGACCGAAAAAAGCTCCAGGGGCCGAAGGTGCTCGACTTCCAGTTTCCTGCGGCGCACTTTTCCGGCAAGTGGCTCCTTGAGGCGAGGGACCTGCGCTTCGCCTACGACGGCGGGCCGCCTCTCATAGACGGCCTCACCCTTGCAGTGGCCAGGCGGGACAGGATCGGCGTCATCGGAAAGAACGGCAGGGGCAAGACTACGCTCCTCGGCCTGCTGGCCGGCGACCTTGCTCCCGAGGGCGGCGCAGTCAGCCGCTCGGCTTCCCTGCGGACCGGCTATTTCGGACAGGCGAGTATCGACCGCCTCAACGGCCGGAGCACCGTCGAAGAGGAGATCATGTCAGCCTTGCCGGATCCCGGCCGGGGGAGCGCCAGGGACATCTGCGGGATCATGCTCTTCGAGGGCGACCTTGCCCTGAAGAAGGTCGCGGTTCTTTCAGGCGGGGAAAAAAGCCGGGTGCTCCTCGGAAAGATGCTCGTTACGCCTTCGAACCTCCTTCTCCTCGACGAGCCGACGAACCACCTCGACATGGAATCGGTCGATTCCCTGATCGAGGCAATCGACGCCTTCGAGGGGGCAGTTGTCCTGGCCACCCACAGCGAGATGGTCCTCCATGCCGTCGCCAACCGGCTCGTAGTCTTCGACGGCGGTAAGCCGTGGCTTTTTGAGGGGACATACCGGGACTTCCTCGAGAGGGTCGGCTGGCAGGACGAGCAGGCGGCTCCTTCTCAGGCGGACCGGTCCGGGAAAAAGCTGGAGCGGGCAGAAAAAAAGGAACTGAAGCGGATGCGCGCCCTGATCATCGCGGAGCGGTCGCGAATCCTTACGCCTATGGAGAGGGGGATCGCCGGATTGGAGGCGACTATCATGGACCTCGAAAAAAGGATCGAGGCGGACAACGCCGACCTGTTGAGCGCCTCACGGAACGGGCAGGGAAAGAAGATCGCGGCGCTCTCCCTTTCCATCCATGAGGCAAGACGCACTATCGATCGGCTTTTCACGGAGCTCGAATCGGCCTCCAGCGCCCACGCGGTTAGATCGAGGGAGTTCGAGACGAGGCTGGAAACCCTGAACGAGGGCTCCCGCCAAGCCCCAGACCGGCGGGCTCGGGAAGGGCATGGGATATAGACGGGACGCCTATAGAGACGGCCAATAATACGTAAGGAGACAACATGAGACAATTGGTAGCGGTGTTCGTCATGGTGCTTTGCGCAAGTACGTTCTGTGCTGCGGAAGAGCCCTTGCTCAAGACGCAGAAGGAGAAAGAGAGCTACGTCATCGGCCTGCTCGTGGGCAGGGACGTGGTGAACAAGGGGGTCGAGCTGAACTCGGATATCTTCTTCAAGGGGTTCAGAGACGCTCTTGCCGGGGCGAAGCCCGCCCTAAGCGATGCAGATGTCCAATCGACGATGGAAATGCTCAGCAGGGAGATGACCGCCAAGAGGCAGGCGGAGATCGCAAAGGCATCCGCAGAGAACAAGAAGCAGGAAGAGGCGTTCATGGCGGAGAACAAGAAGAAGGAGGGCGTGAAAACCCTAAGTTCCGGCCTTCAGTACAAGGTCCTGAAGGAAGGGAACGGGCCTCAGCCCACGCTCTACGACACGGTCACCGTTAACTATAGGGGCACCCTCCTGAACGGCACGGAATTCGACAGCTCCTACAAGCGAGGACAGCCGGCCACCTTTCCAGTGAACGGCGTGATCAGAGGGTGGTCCGAGGCCCTGCAGCTCATGAAAACCGGGTCGAAGTGGCAGCTCTACGTACCTGCTCGCCTCGCGTACGGAGAGGCCGGCACAGGGGGCGTGATCCCGCCGAATGCCGCCCTCATCTTTGAAGTGGAGCTGATCTCAATAGCCAATAACCAAGGCGAGTCAAAGGCGGCGCCGAAAGAGGCGCGGCCGCAAGGAGGCGCGGGCAAATAGCGCACCGGCCCTTCGCTGCTAGCGGATAAAACAGGCCAGGATCGCTGCAATGGGCAGGGCCGGCAGCATATTGAGCACGGACAATTGTCTGATCTTCAGGATATTGATGCCGAGGCCTATGAGCAGCAGCCCCCCCACGGCCGTCAGCTCGTTGATTATCTTCGGCGTCAGAACCTGGTGCAGGGCTGCGGCGAAGAGCGTGATACCGCCCTGGTATAGGAGCAGCGGAAGGGCGGAGAACAGAACGCCTACACCGAGGGATGCCGACAGGGCGATAGAGGAGGAACCGTCGAGCACCGATTTAGCCAAAAGAAGATTGGGCCGCCCGCCAAGGCCTTCTTCTATGGCCCCCAGTATAGTCATGGAACCCATGCAGAAAAGCAAAAAAGACGTGACGAAGCCTTCCGAGAAATGATCATCCCCTACCCGCACCACGCGCTTTAAGACCTTGCTTAGGCCCTCCATGCGTCTCTCGATGTCGATCCACGAGCCGATAATGGCCCCCGGAACGATGCTAAAGACCATGATGAGGAAATTGCCAGTCTTCGAAGCCATCGTAATGCCGAGAAAGAGCGTGAACAAACCGGTGCCCTGGAAGACGACGGAGACGATCCTTTCCGGAAGGCGCCTGTGGATGACAAGGCCCACAAGACTGCCCAGTATTACGGCCCCCGCGTTGATCAGCGTACCCATGGAGTTCATTGTAACACCTTTCGCACAATGACTTCCATCGGAGTTACTATCAAATCCGTCGGCCGACCGGCGAGGATAGTTTATACTGCTGTCGATTGCTGGTAAACTATTGAATACGGACGATGCGCCGTTGCCTTTGTCGTTCCCATCGCAGGCGGCAGGCGTCGGCAGTTGCGCAGGATCGAATAGCATCAAAAGGAGGTTTGACATGCTTTACAGGCTCCTGAAGGAGATACCCGTCTCCATACTCGGCTTCGGCGCCATGCGCCTTCCCCTTGTCGGTGGGACGGAGAAACCGACCGACTCCTTCGATCCGGCGCGCACCATCGATGAGGAAGAGACGGCGAGAATGATCGAGTACGCCATACGCTACGGCGTGAACTACTTCGACACTGCCTACAACTACCACGGAGGGAAGAGCGAGGTCGTCCTCGGGAAGATCTTGAAGCCCCACCGCGACCGGGTCATCATCGCCACGAAGCTGCCCGTTTTCCTAGTCAAAGAGCGGGGTGATTTCGACAGGTTCCTGGACGAGCAGCTTCGGAGACTCCAAACGCCCTGCCTCGATTTCTACCTCCTCCACGGGCTTAACGCAAAGACATGGGAGAGCTCGAAAGGCATGGATGTGCTCCCCTTCCTGGACCGGGCCAAGTCGGACGGCCGGGTGCGTCACGTGGGTTTCTCATTCCACGACACCCTCGCCGTATTCAAAGAGATAGCGGACGCCTACGAGTGGACAATGTGCCAAATCCAGTATAACTACCTGGACGAGCAGTATCAGGCAGGCAAGGAGGGACTCAAGTACGCGGCATCGAGAGGCATCGGGGTGGCGGTCATGGAGCCCCTCCGGGGAGGGAAACTGGCTAGGGTGCCGCCTACGGTGGAGCGTCCCTTAGACTCCTCGGTCGAGAAGAGACGGCCTGCCGAGTGGGGCTTGCGCTGGGCCTGGAACCACTCCGAGGTGGCGACCGTCCTTTCTGGAATGAGCACCCTGGACCAGGTGCAAGAGAATATCCGCTTCGCAGAAGAAGGCAGGGCCGACTCCCTCTCGGCGGATGATCTAGCCATAGTGCGGCGCGCGCGTAAGGCCTACCGCAGACTGCTCAAGGTCGACTGTACGGGCTGTGCGTACTGTATGCCGTGCTCCTCGGGCGTCAATATCCCTATGAACTTCTCCCTCTATAACGACGTGATGACCTTCAGTGACCCGACCGGGGTAATGGTCTACAACGCCTTTATGCTTCCCGAGCAGAGGGCGTCCGCCTGTGTCGACTGCGGGGAGTGCGAGGAGAAATGCCCCCAGCATATCCCGATCCGCGAGGAACTTAAGAAAGTTCACGCTACGCTGTACAGAGAAAGCTCGGAAGGGTGAGGCCGCGAGGCGCCGGAGTCTTGCCAAATCCCGCCTAGAACCGCAGTATACGTAATTGATTGTCACATACTGAACATGGTATTTTACATTAAGACATATTAGCGGCGAGGATAGATTGGACAAGCGTGCCGGGCAGCATGAAAAATACGTGGTGAAGGTATTGGAAAAGGCATTGAAGGTACTCGACAACTATTCTCGTCATGAGAGCGCTTTCACGCTTGATGACCTGAGCAAGAAGACTTCATTGAATAAATCAACGGTCTTCCGAATTCTGAGGACCATGGAGAAGAATGGTTATATCAGATACGACCGCGAGGACAGGCTCTATAGACTTGGATTGCGCTTTCTTGACCTCGGACAAGTTGTCTACAGTTCCACATCGGTCAGAAAGTCCGCCTCACCTTACCTGGATTCGCTGGCCCGGGCGTTGAAGGCGACCATACTCGTGGGCATTATAATAGACGACCACTTTTCGTATATTGACAAGAGGGAAGGAGACAGCGTTCTGAGAATTCCCTCATATCTGGGTGCTAAAATATCTCCGACGGAAAATTTCTTGGGCTTAACCTTAATTGCCTTTATGGATGATGGAGATAAAAAGAGGCTGCTGCGGCAATACCCGCCCAAAAAGCATACGGAGAAGACCAGGACGAAATCCAGAGATGTGGAGACGGCCCTTCGGGCAGCGAGACAGCGGGGTTACTTCATGGAGCGGGGCGAGTTCTTCGACGGAGTAATCCAAATAGGCGTACCCCTTCGGGGGCCAGAAGGAAACACAGTCGCGGCCTTGGGCGCGTCTTTGCAGGGATTCCGTGTGCCGGAAGAAGATGTGAGAGAAGTGGTCGGCAAGATTGAGGCCGCAGCCGGAGTGATCTCAAAGGAGCTTGGGTTTGAAGCATCGGCTGAATGAGAAGCAAGAAACTGCGAGGCCGATCACTCCTTCGGTCTCTAAGTCCGGAGTCGCGCCCTCTCTTCTATGAGCCGAAGCAGTTTGTCCGGTGTGACGGGCATGTCGTAGACCCATACGCCGGTAGCGTCGTGTATGGCTATGGCGATCGCTCCATGCAAGCCCAGCCCGAAGCCCAGTGAGCCCTCCTTTGCGCCGTACGGTCCGTCGGGGTCGGGGATATTGAGAAAATATGTCTCTATTTCGGGTGTCTCGTTTGCGGTGGGCACCTTGTACTTTCTAAAGCTGTTGGTCAACTTTCGTCCCGTCTTCGGGTCCCATACCGCCCGCTCGCTGAGAGAATGGCCGAGCATGAAATTACACTGTCCGTGCATGTTCCCTCGCACGAGGAGGGGGTTGAGGACCGTACCGCAGTCATTTACCGCCACGATGCGCTCTATCTTGATTTTGCCGGTTTCAGGGTCAACTTCCAGCTCGACGGTAGTAGTGCCGAACGAATATGACTGGACTTTCTGGCCGTAGGTCTTCTCTTCGTACGTGCCTTTCACGCCCACTTCGAATTCGGTCTGGTCTACCCTGGCCCTGTAATCGCCGAAGCCGAAGATCGGTTTGCCCCTTTTGAACGCAGTACGGCAGGCTTCGCCGATCTTGACGCCCCTGCCTTTTCCCGTCCTTCTTTTGACAAAGAACTCCTTGCCCCTCATCTCCACCTCTTCCCAGGAGACGTCAAGAATATCGGCCGCGACCTCCAGGAGGCGACGCTTTGCGTCCTGGGCGGCCTTCCTTACTGCCTGTGACGAGGCGACAGTGGCGGACATGGAATAGTTTCCAGGGTCCTGATAGCAAAGTTCCGTGTCTCCATAACAGAGCTTGATATCCTTCATGTCGATTCCCAGCTCTTCGGCTGCAACCTGGGTAAACAGGGTCTGGTTGCCCTGGCCGAGGTCGCAGCTGCCACTGAAGACGGTGCAGCTCCCGTCGTCGTTGAATTTTATGAATGCGGTGGATCCGCTGCGGAAGCCCATATAGAACATGCATTGGGTATTGCCGGAGCCGATGCCGATGCCGCGGTTGGGCCCCATCTTGCCCTTCTTCTCGCTCAAGCCTGCTTTATCGGCTGCCATGAGGATACTCTCGCTCAAGCCAGTGCTCGTGACAACGGACTTGGTGGGGGTCATCTCATTCGGCTTGATTGCGTTTTTCAGCCTCAGCTCCATGGGGTCGATACCGAGCACTTCGCTCATTTGCTCGAAACAAATGTCCATGGACATGGGCGCAATGCCGGAGCGGGTGCGCATCATGGAGCTGATGGTCTTGTTCGTGTAGATCAGATCCCCGTAATACCGGTAGTTGGGTGCCCGCCAGAGCACCTCGTCGATGAGCAGCGGCACCCACAGCTCAACCACGGCACTGCTCGCATAGGCGCCGCATTCAAGGACCGTATGGATCTCCCGCGCGGTTATGGTGCCGTCATTCTTGAAGCCCACCTTCACGTGGTACACCTTGGACGCCTTGTCCCGCATGCACTCCTCAACCTCCTCGCGGGCCATACGCACCTGGACCGGTCGACCGGCCTTCCGTGAGAGGATGCATGCTATGAAGGCTGAAGGGGATGGATCGGACCGGCCCCCGTGCGCCCCGCTCATGGCGAGCGAGTGGACCCGGATGTCGCTCAGGGGGACCTGGAGCACGTTATGGAGTCCCTGGCGCATCTGGAAGGGACACTGGGTCTGGACCCAGACATTAAATTTGCCTGAGGCTTCGTAGCTGGCAATGGCGGTAAAAGGCTCGGGAAGGGCGTGGCTCGCCACATCGACGGTAAAGGTCTTCTCCCAGACGTGGTCGCTGTTCTTCATTGCCTCATCTACGTTTCCCTCGTCGATGCGGAAGCGGGCCGCGAGGTTTCCCGGCTTATGGTCGTGGATGACGGGCGCTCCTTCTTTCATCGCCTCTTCCGCCGTGAGAACGTAGGGTAGGGGCTCGTACTCCACCTTGATCAGCTCCAGTGCCTCTTCGGCAGTATCCTCGTCCACGGCAGCAACGGCGGCTACTTCCTCCCCGACATACCGGACTTTTTCGTACGGCAGGATTACTTGGTCTTTCGAATGGGGCAAAATGCCCATGAGGATGCCTCTCGGCGTATCGTTGATCCCTGTTGCCACCGCCTTCACGCCGGGCAGCTTTTCCGCCTCGCTCGTATCGATGCTGAGAATTTTGGCATGGGCATGGGGACTCCGTAACACCCTGGCGTAGAGCATCCTGGGAAGCACGGTATCGATGGCATACTTTGCCCGGCCGAGCGCCTTATCGACCGAGTCAATTCTCGGTATATCCTTTCCTATCAGGGTCTGCCTGCTCACTTCTCACCCCCTGCTGCCTCTTTCGCCGCCGCCTGGATAGCTTCAATGATCTGGACGTAGCCGGTGCACCGGCAGATATGATTTGAAATCGCCCCCTTTATCTCGTCCACCGTGGGCTGCTTCGCCCTGTCGAGAAGGGCCTTGGCCGACATGATGAATCCCGGCGTGCAGTAGCCGCATTGTATGGCACCGTGGTCCACGAAGGCTTGCTGGATCGGGTGGAGCTTGTGGCCTTCTGTTGCGAGGCCTTCGATGGTAAGGACCTTTTTTCCGTCGGCTTCGACGGCAAGCACCAGGCAGGAAAGGACTGTCTTGCCGCTCATGATGACCGTGCAGGCCCCGCAGTCGCCTTTGTTGCACATCTCTTTCGTGCCTGTCAGGCCGAGCTGCTCTCGGAGCACCTCGAGGAGTGTCCTCCTTGTATCGACCTGTACCTTGTACACATCACCGTTTACTTTGAGCTCTATGTCGTGTTTCATTGTAATATCTCCCCGGCGGCTTCTTTGATCGCCCTCTTGACCATGGTCTTTAGCACCTTCTTCTTGTAGTCGCTAGAGAACATGATGTCGGAGCCTACCGACCCGCTGTCTGCCGCGATACCTGCCGCCTTCTCGATCAGCTCCTCGGTTACCGGCTGACCCTTCACGGCCTCTTCGGCGGCTTTCGCCCTCATGGTCCGGAGGGTGACACCGCCGAGGGCGATCTTTATATCGGCACAGGTCCTGCCGTGAAGCGTCATAACTACTGCCGCTGAAGCCGTGGCATAATCGAAGCGATCCCGTACGGCAAACTTCCTGTACCCCGTCTTTGCATGCTCCGGGAGCGAAGGGACGTGAAATTCCGTGATAAAATCACCGTCTTTCAGTTCCTTGTAAAGGTCCTCGACAAGGGCAGCCTTCTCACCGGCGTCCGTCGCCATTTTTGCCGATGCGCCTAGAGCGATCAGGGCCGGAACCGTCTCGGCCGTGGCCAGTCTAGATGCGACGTTGCCTCCTATCGTTCCCATGTTCCGGATCTGGGGGGTGCCCAATTGTCCGCAGACCCTCGAAAGAAGCGTGCAGGCCTTTTTCACCTGGGCCGAATCAGCTATTTGCTGCAGCCCCGCCGTGCTGCCGATCCTCACTCCTCCCGTTTCCAAGATTATGGCATCGAGACCCGGCACGCCTTTTATTCCGATAACGTGGGAACGAAGGGCGATCCGTTCCTTCATCCGGTGCAGCACGATGGTGCCGCCCGCGAGGATCCTCGCGTCCCCTTTGTGCCCTTTCAGCAGCGCGCAGACTTCATCGATGCTTTTCGGAGCCAGGTATTCGAATTTAGGCAATCTCCTGTAATAATACATGACCCATTCCTTTCGGGAGGCATGTGAGGTACCTCTCCGCACCCTCCCTCTTATAGGCTATAGACCCTTGGAGTTTTGTTTCAAGCTCCTCGCTTTCGGCAGGCCAAATGTCACGTTGTGACATGGTAATGTTGCATTGTAATAACACAGAGACCTATTGTCAAGATATTCTTCGTCTATTGGAAGCAAACACTCTGAATAACCGTCGAAGCGCCATGATGCGCTTTCCACCTTATGCGCTATTCAGGCTCGAAACCGTAGCCGGGCGGATCGGGTACGTATGGTGCCCGGAAGAAAGCAACGGAGAATACGGATGGGCCTGTCTTGGGGACGATTCTATGAAAGTTTTTGAAAAAGGTCGTATAATATGCTATCAATCAGAAGGTAAAGAGAATGAGCCTTGAAGACAAAATCATAAAGGAAATACAGGATCTGCCGGAATCTAAGAAGGCGGAAGTTCTCGATTTCGTGGAGTATCTGAAGACGAAAGCAGAGGACAAGGATTGGTCCACATTTTCTTTATCGTCGGCCATGCGTGGTATGGAGGATGAGGATTCGCCATACTCGCTTGGCGATCTTCAAGAATCCTTCTGATGGTCGCCGAAGGGCAGACGGTCCTTTTCAAATTTCCCCAAACTGACCAACAGGAAGGCAAGCTGAGACCCGCGCTCGCCATTCGGAGAGTGCCGGGTCAATATGACGACTGGCTCGTGTGCATGATATCGTCCCGGCTTGACCAGGAGACGACCGGCTTTGATGAGATCGTGAGGCCGGGTGATGCCGATTACGAGAAATCCGGGCTGAAGGTCGGGAGTCTCATCAGAATCGGAAGACTCGCCGTCATCAACAAGGATATCCTTGTCGGGCGAATAGGGGAGATAGACGCTGCCCGGTTGTTGCGGATAAAGCGCAAGCTGGCCGAATGGCTGATAGGGAGGTGACGGGCAAAGTGTTGTGTGCCCTGGAAAGCAATGGATCTATGGATGGGCCGACCAGAGACGAACTTTAGAACTTAGCCAAAAGCGCATTTCTTCGCCATCCGGTTGATCTCTTACGGGGAAGGCTTCTTTAACGCTTTCTTATCGTCTGCGACTTTTACCAGAGCTTTCATCCTTGCTTCCCGTTCGTGCCTTGTAATATACCATTCCTCAAATAAGGTTTCGATAAGCCAAATAAGAAGGCGAGCTTCGTCGGGATCAACATCGATAATAAGATTAACGTCTTTTTCCATGTGGGCACCGATGTTCCCCACCTGGCGTACGGAATCAATAGCGTCCCATGTTGTGGAATCGACTTTCGTTTTGAGTTCTTCGATCTCTTCGATCAAGCGTGGTTTTTTGATTCCCCAAAAATGACGGATCATCCCCTGAAGACAACGCCTACTTAGTGTCGCTGAAGCCTTGGGACTTTTGCTCATAATCGAACAGGCCTCTTCGTAGTCATTGCGCAGTTGTTCTGGTATATAGTCCGGAAAAGGTTTGGCCCGTGATTCCGGTTTCAGATCCCAGAAGTAAGTCTTCTTTCCTATTCTTTGCAGGCTCCGGTTGTATTCAAAAACACCTAAAGAAATTGTTTGTTGCCTGCATTCAGGATTGGGGCAGACAATTATTTGTAAGGAACTGTGATACCACTCATATTCTGGTGAGATATACAGCTCAGCGGTCATCAGACGAATGTCGGTGTCACCTATAGTACAATTGCGGTTACAGTAGGGACATGTCCACAAGCGACTCATCTTCCGATCCTCCTCTCCATGAGTTGAAACAAGAAATTGTTCCTTCAGCATTATAACGTTATGCACGGCACCGGACAACAGGAATGTACGGAGGTCTTGTAGCTTACCGATCTGCTGCCCCGGCCGCACTTCCTCGTTCAATTCGATTAGCCCGATCGATTGGCCGTATATATATTTTTTCACTTTCACAACTTGAGAAGGACGTTCGCAACGGAATGCGTCTTAAGAGGCGTGCCGGCAAAGACACTGCAAAAGTGGATGGGCCATAAATCGATAAAAACCACGATGAAGTATTACGTGGTTTCGCCGGAAGAGTTCGAACAGGAAGCGATTAAGCGGTTAGATGGGTTGTGTGACACCCAGGCGGACACTCCGGAAAACGGGGGATTGAAGGAAGGGGCGAAAAGCCTTGAAAAAATTGGTGGAGCTGAAGGGGATCGAACCCTCGGCCTCATGACTGCCAGTCGATTTTATAGGGGTAGCGATAACCCTATGGAGATTCACCTTGATAGGCCGTGCCCGAGAAAAACGAGAATAGCGAGACGGTAGATTCGCATGGATACGATGACAATTAGCAGCTAAAATTCATAGTTACTTCATAGCATGAGGGGGGTAGCAGTCCGAGAGGCGCTACCCCCTTTTCTTTTTTCGAGAGGGTAAACATGCGGGGGTGTTGCGATGACGTGCTCTATGAGGCGTATAATTTGTTCTACGGCCTATACTTGAAAGGGTTCAGGGGTAGCAGTCCGAGAGGCGCTATCCCTATTTTTTATCACCAAGTTCTCCAATATTGCCGGTGATCTGCCGAATAGCCTCTTCGGAGAGTGCTCTACCCCCTAGAATCTTTCCTTCTGAACTACTCTTGTATTCAAGCGCTTCAAGCCTTTCCGACAACTTATCTATGTTGCTTGAAAGTCCATTATAAACAGCGTTATTCTGAGAAAGAATTTTGGCCCGTTCAGTCCGAGCGTCAGCTATTTCTTTTTGCAACTGAGCAACAGTATAGCAGCGTTCCTTAACATCTTCCTGAAGTTCATCAAATTGATTCAACCTCTCATTCAGCGCAGCGACATCGTCGGTATGTTTATCAGCAACTGTTTTCAAATCAGCAAGTTTGGTTCTATCCTCCTTGCGTCTCTTTTTTAAGCTCGTAATGCGTTCTTTAATATAGATAAATCCGCTGCCAATCAATATCATAATAAGCCCTATTTGTAGGATAATAGTCTTATCAACATTAATTGTTTTTACTAAATCCCATATTTTCATAGCTCCCCACGCTCCATAAAACATTATGTTAAATATTGCGCTTATAACAAAAATCCACCAAGTTATCTTTTCCTTCATGCCCCACCCCCTCACGAGATGAGGCCATTCTATCTTCCCCCCAAACCTTTGTCAAAGTAATAATCACACAATATTTCCATTGACAGGCTCAAAATACCGTGTATAGATCGTCAAATACATTTAACCCCTTTGTCAGATACAATTGACCCCCTTTCCGGCTCTAATCGTAAACAATCTGATTGACTTCCCTTGGGGCGATGGTAGAATGGGGTAAACATCACTGCCAATCAAAAACGTAGTCTATCGAAAAGGAGTATGAAGCTATGGATCAGTCTCAGCTTGACCAGCTTTACTTCATAGATAAATACGTATATAACTGCCCATTCTGCAACAGACGAAACGTAAATTATCACGTGATCGGAAAGCACTCGTTCGACTGGACTGATGATAAGCAGTGCTTTGTCTATTTTACGAAATGTTCCTCATGCGGCAACACGTCGATGCATTTATCTTTCACGGGGATATCCATAAGTTACATCCGTCCAGACTTGGCCATATTTAATTTAGAAGATGTATCCATAGATGATTACTTCTTTTATTCCGTGCCAACTTCCTTTTTTGTTCTGGATAAATCCATTCCCAAAGTATTTCGGGAGTTAATTACCGAGGCCGAGGGGTGCCTTAAAAGTAATTTTTTGACGGGAGCTTCTGCTTGCACCAGAAAGGTAGTGTACGAGTTGGCGTTGAAGGAGAAAGCGGAAGGCGGCAATTATGAAGACAGGATAAAATCTCTAAAGGCAAAACGACCGGATGTCGATTCCACTTACTTTGACACCTTATTGGCGATACAGAAGGTTACAAGCGACAAAGTACACGAACAATCATATGATGGTTGGCAATCGAAGCATCTTAGAGTGATACTTTCTGCTTTGAGGGAAATCCTACGAGAAATGTATGTGGTTCCAATGCTCAAGGAACAAAAGCGCAAAGAAATATTGAAGCTTCAGGAAGAAGTGCTAGGTGATAAGAAAACATAGATAGAAGACTATTGGGTGTTGAAATGAAACTCTTCCTCCTAACTATTCTTCTCATGGTGGCGCTGCCCCTCCTTGTCTTTTCTGCTGATCAGCAAAAGGTTCAAGGAGGAGCACGTCCAACTGAAAAAGATATAGCAGCTTTAAGAGAAACAATCGAAAAAGTAAAGACTGATAATGCCAACCAAATTAGCTCTCTCCAACAAACCATACAGACCACGTTCAGCGGCGTTACGACTAGCTTGAATGCGGTAAACCATTTTCTTAGTATTGTCGCAATTGTCATGGCCCTGTTTGCCGTGGGGCTTGGTACATATATAGCGATCATGACAAGGAGAATGAGTAATAGTTACAAACAAGCTCAAGACCTATTGAACAAAAGCGAGTCTGTTAAGACTGAGATAGACCGTGTCAATCGGATGATCAAAAGTAATTGGTCGAAACTATACAGCGAAATAAAAGAAGAAGAGACCAAGTATATTATTGCAAGGCTTAAAGAAGAACCGCGGGATATAGTAAATTTCTCGACTATCTTAATGTGCAGGAACCTGTCGAACGAATACTATGCTGATCTTAAAGCGTCCTTTCAATCATTAACTTTGAATTTTACTGAAAATCAGTTTCGTCTTCCGTACATAGTAATCTTTTTTCAACATTACGCAGGTTTGTCACTTTTCGACGCTCAATTAGGGGATATTTTGAGGGAGAGCTATTATGTCTATTTCCAAAATGCATTTAAAAAGGACATTCTCGGCTCGGTTAGAGACTTGGTAAAAGCAAGTGTCGAGCGCGGTTTCAGGCAGGCAGGGAATGAGGTAATCCGATTTTTGAGTGCCCTGCAAATTATTCCACGCCCGCCGGAATTAGCGACAAGCTTCGAAGACGTGCTTAGTATCGTATGGGAGGGTTTAACAAGCAAAGAGAACCGATTCGCATTTTATCAGATGTTGCCCGACGAGGAACGTTTTCGACTCTTCAAGATAATCCACGGTAGGAAACTCATAGAAAAATACGGAACACCGGGTAACACCGAGAGTGAGAATCTAATTATGACTGAAATCAGGGAGCTGTTGAATAACCCACAGGGGATGACCTGACAAGGGAAACAGCAAGGATAGCCAGCCTGTCCATGAAATTAGGTTATCGGCTTGAGGCCGAGAATCGTCCCTTGACCAAAGAGGAAGCCTATATACAGCTAGGCCATAGTGCTTCGCTTCTTAGGGCTATTCTTGATTACATTCAATGAAGCCCCGCCATATACGAGGAGTCTGATGAAAATCCTGATGGTGTTATTGATCGTACTTGTATTTGTGATTGGTACCGCAGGAACACTTCATTGTGAAGAGCAAGAAGCTACTGGTAACGACCTTCTCAGAGATTGTTCTTTAGCTGTAGACATGGCTCAGGAAAATTATGTAAGCAAGGCCCTCAGCAAGAACAAAACCATGCCTTCTCAAAGCCAGCAGAATAAGGCGATGCAATGTCTGAGCTTTGTGGTTGGATTCAAAGATGCATTATATGTGAGCCAAATATATCAAGAGAAAAACGGAATTACACCATTTATCTGCCTTCCAGAAAACAACCTTAACAACGGACAAGCCGTCCGGATAGTACTCCAATATCTGGGAGATAATCCTCAGTTGCTTGATAATCCTCAGTCAGCCATTGTTTTCAATGCGTTCTACTACGCATTCCCCTGCAAGAAGTAGTTGCTTTTATTGAAAACACGGGGCTAGCATTTCAGAGGTGCTACCCCTATTCTTCTATTTTACCAGTAAGCCTATTCTCAAAATCTTTTAGAAACTTGACAAAATCTATGCCTAACGCCAGGCAGAAGGTTCGCAACTCAATGTAGGCGCACGGGGTCAGCCCTTGACTGAGGACAATTTCTCGGTGAATTCCACTTCAAAGTGCACCACATAGAGCCTGACGGAACACCTCGTGGGGCGTCTGGTAGTTGAGGCACTTCCTGGGTCTATTATTCAGCTTTTTCACTACCTGCGCAACTTCTTTTTCCGGGATGTTCCTGAAGTCCGTTCCTTTCGGGAAGTAGTATCGGAGCAGGCCGTTGGTATTCTCATTGGTTCCCCGCTGCCAGGCTGCATAAGGA